>Ga0070734_10000576_pt1 | contig 72194 bp, 61 predicted proteins | sample Coa_R1_8_FD_66444 | JGI IMG/M metagenome (GOLD analysis project Ga0070734, IMG submission 66444) | Surface soil microbial communities from Centralia Pennsylvania, which are recovering from an underground coalmine fire - Coalmine... | ecosystem: Environmental > Terrestrial > Soil > Unclassified ...
GAACGTGGCCTCGACGGCTCCATAGAACGCTCCGAAATCGGGCAGTCCCGTCTGGAAAACAGAAACCACGTTGTTTCCCGAAGCGGCAAACCCGCAACAAACGCTGCGAGCGTAAACATTCGTATCTGGAATTGCACCACCGGCCGGGTTCGAGAACGTCACCCCGGCGTAGGCGTGGTCGATATTGGTGCCATCGGCCTGGTTATCGAAATTGATGACAGTGTCCGCCCAAGCGCCGCCAACGAGCGGCAGCGACAATGCGGCACACAACCCGATGGAGCGCATAATTTTTCCCATTTTGATCATTCCTCCTAAGCGGTAACCCGCTTTCATCCTGTAATAGCGCAAAGGAGTCCTCAAATGACTCACGGCGGTAACCTGGGAAATCCCCCGAGATCAGGAGTGGGATGAGCCTTCGGTGCGGGCGGAATTGACGGCTTACTTAGCGCGCCAGGTTCGCCGAAACAGTGGAGGGCGCAACCGCGCCGGTCAGTTGCCCGATCGCGGCGTCGCAGAGGCGCAACTGCCGGACGGCTTGACGGTCAGTCTCGGCACCGTCGTCGCGGAGCGCCCCGGCAGCCTTCAGAGCGGCAGTCAAGAGCAAGGCCTTTTGATAATGGTCGCGCGCCTCGCGCCACAGACTCATGCGGTGGCCGGCGGGCATCCGCGACCGGGTCGCGAGATCCGCGTATGCATCTCCCACGTTTAAATTTGCGGAAGCCACGGCCGCGCGGCGGCCGGAATTCGTTGGATTCCGGGCGAGCAGAGCCTCGCGCAGCGCCAATGCCTTTCGATAGTAGCGCAACGAATTGTCCCGTTCCCCGGAGTGGTGGAGAATCGCGGCAATGAACTCACAGGTGGTCGCCAGGCTGGCACGCGCTCGTTCGTCGTGGGGATCCGCCGCGGCGAGCTCACCCCGAATCGCCTCCGCTTTCTGATATTGCGCCAAGGCAGCTCGCCAATGGCCCTGCTCTCGCTGGATAAATCCGATGTCACTGTAGGCGAACGTCAGATCCATACGGGCCTCGGCGTTCCCCGGATCCGCTCGCACCCTGCTTTCGTCGATCGCTTGCGCCATGCGGTAATGATCCAGGGCATCGCTCAACTTTCCGGTTTTGATCAGCACCGCTCCGACGCGCTTATGTGCCAAGGAAAGCTGCCGCTGATTGGCAGGCGAACGCGGCTCCGCGCGCGCGATCCGCTCTCGGGCATCGAGGAATTTTTGATAATTCTCGAGCGCGGCTGGGAAATCGCCGGCTTCGGCCCGATGAAGACCCAGGGCATGATAGCTGAGCGAGAGTTCATCGGTTGCCTGCAGCTGCGGCAAATTGCGAGTGAGATCCTGGCGCAGGGCCAGCGCCTTGCGGTCGCAGTCCTCCGCGGCCTTTCGGTCCCCTGCATCCCACAGCGCGGTGCTCAGGGTATCGTATCCGCCGGCGAGCGCGCGTTCGGCTGCCGCGTTCAGCCGGCCGGACGCCTGGAGTTGCTCGAAGAGCGTGATCGCCCTCCGCAGGCTGCCGATGGCGGCCTGCTCATCGCCCAAATTGGAGCTGCCGGCCTGGCCCTGCACTTGCCCCAGCCTCAAATATGCCATGGCCAATTCCCGGCGCAGTTGGTCGTCGCCCCTGGTTTCCTGCGTCAACCGGTCAAGATACTTCAGGGCCCGGTCGACGATCAGCTTGCGGGCTGCGGTCGAGCCGGGCAGGGTTCGAATCGCGTCGTGCACTTCGAAGATCAAAGAGTCCGAAAGCTCACGCAGATCGTTAAAGCGCCGTTCCGCCCGCGCCCGCTCCGTTTGTGCTTGTTTGGCCTCCCACAGAGTGGCGCCCATCCCGCCGACCAGAGAGATTGCGACGGCGGCTGCCGCAACGGTCGCAGCCTTGTGGCGCGCCGCGAATTTTCTCGCGCGATACCAGGCGCTATTTCCGCGCGCCATGACCGGCAAGCCGTGCAGGAAACGGCGGAGATCCTCGGCAAATTGCTCGACGGAAACGTAGCGGCGCGTCGGCTCCTTGTCGATTGCCTTGAGCACAACGTTGTCGAGTTCTTCGGGCAAGCGCCGGATGGAGCTGGGCTTAAGGGGCTGCGTTTCGCAGACCAGCCGCCGAACCTCGTCCGGGGTCCGGGTCTTGAACTGATAAGGCGGCCGGTCGCTCAGGAGTTCATACAGAAGAATCCCCAACGAATAAATATCGGTGGCGGTCGTGATCGTTTCGCCGCGCACCTGCTCCGGGCTGGCGCACTCCGGCGTCATCAGCCGTAAGGCCGTCGCCGTGATGTCTGTATCGGACTCCACCAGTTTGGCAATCCCGAAATCCAGAAGCTTCGGCGTCCCGCCTGCCGTGACCAGGATGTTGCCGGCCTTCAGGTCGCGGTGCACCACGAGGTTTTGGTGAGCGTACTGCACCGCCGAGCACACGGTCCGGAACAGTTGCAGGCGCTCAGAGAGCTTCAGCCCCTGTTCGCGCGCATATTGAGTAATCGGCCGGCCCTCGATATATTCCATGACGAGATAAGGCCGCCCATCCGCGGTGGCCCCTCCGTCCAGAAGCCGCGCTATATTCGGGTGATCGAGAGCCGCCAGAATCTGCCGCTCCTCGCGGAAGCGCCGGAGGATAAAGTTCGTATCCATCCCGCGCTTGACCACCTTCACAGCCACCTGTTTTTGAAAATCGTTGGCGCGGACCGCGCGGTACACCGTGCCCATGCCGCCTGCGGCGATCGGTTCGCGGATTTCGTACAGGCCGACGCGGCTGCCGGCCAGCAAGTCATCCCGATTGTCTTCCAGGACGGAATTGGCCAAAAAGTCGCCCAGCCCGCCATAGGACTCGAGCAGACTGCTCACCTCGCTCAACAAAGTCTGATTGCCCCTGCAAGCATCGGCAATGAAGGATTCGCGGCGTTCGACCTCCAGTTCCAGGGAGGCATTGACGATCTCTTTGACCCGCAACCAGCGGTCACGTTGCATGAGCGGCACTCCGGCTCAATGCACGATGCAGCCAGGCTCGCGCCAAGTTCCAGTCGCGGCTGACCGTGGACGTAGAAATTCCCATCACCCGCGCCGTCTCTTCGAGCGTGAGGCCGCCGAAGAAACGCAATTCGATAATTCTTCCCTGTTGCGGATCAATCTTCGACAGGGTGGATAACGCGTCGTCCAGTTCTCCCAAGTTCACCCCGTTGTTGACGCGCACGGCGATGGAATCGTCAAACACCAGTCGCGTCATCCCGCCGCCGCGCTTGGAAGAATTGTGGCCTCTTGCATAGCTCACCAGAATCCGCCTGATGATCCGGGCGGCGATCGCGAAAAAATGCTCGCGATTCTGCCAATGGATCCGTTGGCCGGCCAATCTGAGGTAGGCTTCGTGCACCAGGGCCGTACTCTGCAACGTGTGGTCCGGGCGCTCGCGCCGCAGTTCCCTCGCGGCAAGTTGGCGCAATTCCTGGTAAATCAGGGGCGTCAGTTCATGCAACGCTTCTCGATTTCCGGCGCTCCATTGTGCAAGCAGCGCAGTAATATCGTTCGAGCGAGCGACTTCCACCGTACCCTCCGGGAAATTATTGTAAGCAAAACGTACCGATTTGTGACGCAGATTGCAGTTGCGTTGCGCGTTGGAGGTTCAGAAAAGTACCGGAACCCTTTGATACCTGCGGGTCAATAGTGGCGGGGCAGGGCGCGAAACTGTATTTTAACTCACGGTCCGATGGCGATCAGACGACTTTCGCCTGGTGCATGACTGCTTCGGCCTTTTCGCGGATGCGTTTCGCGACTTCGTACGGATCGGCTTGCGTGAACTCCGGCAGGAACAGCTCCACCGAAAGGGGTCCGGCATAGCCCTTCTCCGACAGCTTGCGCAGTATCCGCACCAGCGGCGAAACGCCGTCTCCCGGGATCAGCCGGGTTGTGTTGTCCAGCAGCTCGCGGGGCATGTCGGGTACATCCTGGAAATGCACATGCCCGATCTCGCCCGTGTGGATTGTGTCGAGGTCCTCGTACTTGCTCAGCCCCGACCAGAAGTGATAGCAGTCCAGCATCGGTTTGACATTCGGGTGAGCGGCCTCGCGGATCAGCTTGAGCGACGTACTGAGGGTGGCAATGAATGACGAGTTGCGCGCGAACTCGATCATCGCCGTCATCTTATACCCTTTGGCCGCTTCGCCGCCCTCGCGAATGCAATCCAGCGCGCCTTTATAATCGTCGGGCGTCACCTTGCGGCTCGTGACGGCCGGGCAATAAATATGAGTGAGGCCGAACGAGGAGAACTGCTCGCAGCGTTTCTTCCAGGTGTCCAGGGCGGCCTCGCGCTTGGCACCCGGAATCCAAAAGTCAGGAATTACCGCGGCACACGAAACGGGCGTCAGGCCGTTATCGGTCACGATGCGGCGGGCGGCATCGAGAGTATCGGTTTTCAGGAAATCACCGAGCATCCGGTCGGTAATCTCGACGTTCTTGATGCCGGCTTTGGCCCAGCCTTCGAGCGACCGCCGGTAGCCCGCGGCGGCGGACGTGTTCTGGTGCAGGCAGAGCGTCATCTTCGAAGCAGCACCGACGGCGCGGCTGGCGAACTCCGCCGCCAGGGGCGCCAGAAGGGCAGTACGTCTCGAAACCATGCGGCCTCCAAACCGGGGACAGCCGGAACAGTTCCCTGCCCCCGGGTTCCCGCCGCCGGCGCGACCGGCGGCATTACTTTACCGCGCCAGCGGATCGGGCCGGATCTGGAATTTCACGATCTTACCCTTGGTCCCTTTTCCGCCCTCAATGTGCCATACGAAGTGAGTGCCGTAGTTCGCCCACAGCGCGCGGCCCTTCCACCCGGCATTGGGATCGTCGATGCGTCCGTCCATTCCGCGCGTATAGAATCCGAGCGGATACGGAACCCGCAGATACGTCCATTGCTTGGTCTGGGTGTTCAACGCCAGCAGAGCGTCCGAGTTCGATCCGTTCGCGAACGGCGTGTTCGCGCCAAGTCCCGAAATATTGAACCGGTCGACCCAGTTGTAATAGTGGAAATCCGACGGAATATCGGTGCCCCGCAACTTCGGCCCGTCGGTCTCATAGAGGGTCCAGCCTTCGCGGCACTGGCTGCCGTCGATCTTGGCGGGGCCATTCAGGTCTTTGCACTTGCGGACGTCGAAACTGGCCAAATGACTGCTCGCCGCCAGCGCCGTCCAAACGACGCCGTTGGTGTCAATGTCCACGCCGCGCGGATCGAGACCCGGCGACGGCACCTTGAAGATCTGCGTTTTGCAGCTTTCGGGCGGATTATCGCCGCGCTGCAGGCGGACCAGGAAGCCGGGATAAGTCTCGCTGATCCCCCAAACGGAATCGTCGACGGGGCTGGGAATGACCGAGTACATGCTGTAGCTGACTTGGGTATCCAGCTTGGGATCGAACGCCGCCTGGCCGGCGCGCGCCGCTCGGGCTGCCCCGGCCAGCGCCGGAGCGCCGCCGGTATCTCCGGCATACAATGCCGCATCTTCGCCGCCGCGGCCCGGACGCACGATGTTCCAGGGCTTGGTGATCTTTCCGTCGCCGTTGGTGTCGAGCACCTGGCCGCACCAGCCGGCCGCCTTCTGCTCGTCATGCGTCTGGTCGTACACCTTCGTGTCAATCCAGCCGAAGATGGGGCCGATGAGCTCGTTGAAATACAAAGTTTCGTCCGGATCATTGTCGAACTGCAGGTGGTGCGTGGAGAAGCACGTATCGATGAGAGTGAACTCCCGCGTTTTAGGGTCCCAATACGACGCCTGGCGGCCGCTCTGGCGGAGCGGAAACCATGCGGCATATTTGTTTGAGGGATCCGAACACCAGTCCGGATCCTTGTTGCTGCGGATCTTGGAAGTCATCCAGACGCGGCCGGTCTGGTCGATCATCGGATTGTGCGGGTCGGCCGGATCATACGGCGGGTTTGCCCACAGATGTTCGTTACCCCAGTGCAGCGACGGCCGGTTCGGCGGCGGGAACCGCGACGGCACTTTCGATTTATCTTCGCGAGTCGGAATATCGAGCGCAAACGTGCTGTTCTCCCGCGGGTCCATCGCCACCAGTTGCCCGTGGCCGGCGTTGACCGCGTACACGCGGCCGTAAGGATTGACCGTAGGGTGCTGTTTGTCGGTAGCGATTTCATCGTGCATGAACGAGTGGTCATCGCCCACGTCCCACAGCGTCACGACCACGTTGCGCTCGACGCCCTTGGGCCGCGACGGCGCCGGGGGCACCTCGCCCTTAGCGATTCGCGTGGTCCAATCAGCGTACGCTTTGACTGACGGATCCTTACCCTGCGTCGTCAGCACGCCATACATGGAATTGCCGCGAACCCCGGTGCCCAACCGCCACTCCCAGGCTTCCTCATGGGTTTTCAGCTCCGGTTTGGCGGCGAAGACGTGGTCGAGGTTGCGCGTCTCCGCATTGCCGAGCTGGTGGCAGAAGTTGCAGCCCGATTTGAGCTGGTAGACCCAATGCTCCTGATCGGTCATCGTCACGCCGATCCCGTTGCCCTTTGGACCGGTGCCGGGGAACATGTCTTTGGCCGGCGGCGCCAGCAGCGATAGCCAGTAATTCGCCGGATAGACCTTCGCGGCCTCTTGCGGCGTCTTTGCTGAAGCGGCCTTGAGCGTGATGGCTCGCGTTTCCGGCTTCATCGTGATGGGAGTGGAATCCACGAGACCGTACCCGCGCACCCAGACCTTGTAACTGGCGGACGGCAGTTCCGGCACCATGAAGCGGCCCCGATCGTCGGTCACCACGATCTTGATGAAATTGGTGGGCAGGTCTTTGGTCTCGGCAATCACCCACACGCCCGCTTCCGGTCCTTTTTCGCCCTGCACCGTTCCGGTGATATACCCGGAGGGGGCGCCGGCCTGCTGGGCGCGCGTCGGACGCACCGCGAACGTCCCGATCAAGCCGAGCACGCCCGCACCGACGACGGCGATCCGGGCCGTCCTGCTGGAAATCTTCATGGAACTCCTCCTCATCAACCGATGCTCATCATTGCCATATCAGTATCACGGAATGCTCCAGTATAAAAAGGCCCCTCGCGCGACGCAACAAGTGGACGCACGCCCGCCCTATGGAAATCCGCGTTCGCTCCATTCAGTGAACAGCAAAATTATACTATTTCCAGCATTCACGCGGTTCCGTGCGACTGGCCGTGGTAAAGTCCCACTTAGAATCGGTTTTCGCAATTAAGATGCGATACTGGCATTCGCGCAACCGGTTCCACGAGGGAGGGCCTGCATGAACTTCAGACGAATTCACACTGGATTCTGCCTCCTGGCGCTGGTATGCGCCGGCGGCAATGTCGCGCGGGGCGCGACTCACAAATGGAGGTTTTCGCCAACCATTAATGCGCCCTGGGCGCTGGAGAACGATCAGCAGGCGCTCGATACGTCCGCCGCAGCGGCGGGACTTTGCCGTTCCAACCCGTTCAACACCCTGTCTGCCTATGGGCCGCTCGGCAGCAATGTGGATGCGATTGTGGAGGATGCGCTGAACAACAGCGGTTTTTCGAACTTTGGCTGCACCACTGCGCAAAACGAAACCACCATCGCCGTCAATCCCACCAATCCGAAGAACCTCATTGCCGGCGCGAACGACTACCGGGTCTGCTGTGATTCCGACGGGCTCAATGACGGCACCGGGTGGGCCTATTATTCGTTCGATGGGGGCGCCACCTGGAAAAACGTGCAACTTCCCGGCCTGACGGCCGAAACCGGGGGCAGCGGAAATTTCAAGCTGGTAGATTCGGCAGGCGATCCGGTCGTCGCCTTCAGTCCCGACGGCATCGCGTACTACGCCAACATTGTGTTCAGCCGGACCTCATTTGCATCCGGGGTCGCCGTGAGCGTCTCCCGAGACGGCGGCAAGACCTGGAGCCGGCCGAACATGGTAACGTTTGTGAGCGCTGGAAATTTTTTCAATGACAAGGAGTGGCTCGCCGCCGGACCGAACGGCAGCGTGGTTGTAACCTGGACCTCATTCAGCCAGGGGCCTCACGGCGCCGGTTTCTTGTCTTCCACCATCGGCGGCGCGGTTTCGAGCGATTACGGGCACAGTTGGAACCAGCAGGGTTTTCCCATCTCCGACGCGGCTCACCCGTTCGACCAGGGCTCCCAAGTGCAGTTCGGCCCTGATAGCGCAATCTACGTGTCTTATGAAGGCGCATCGCCAACCACTGGCTACGCGACTGACGCGATGGTGATCGCGCGATCTATTGACGGCGGCAGGAGCTTCCAGAATATCGAACTCGCGCGGGTCTATGACGATCTCGATTGCTACCCGATCTTCGCCGGGCGCCAGACGCTGACCGACATGCATTTCCGTCTGAACAGCTACCCGGCCATGAGCGTCGACCCTGTGACCGGTCAGATTGCCCTCGTCTGGGCCGATGACGAGGGCGCCGGCAGTTGCGGCGGCGGGGGCTCCTCGTTTTCAGGGACAACCTCCAACCAGATCAAAATCATTCGCGGGTCATGGGCGAACATTGGCAGCGCCGCGCCCCAGACCATCACATCGTCTGCGCCCGATAAGGTGTTTCCCGGCGTGGCCGGCATCAACGGCCAGGTGGCCGTCACATATTACACGCGCGATTACGCGATTCGTTCCAAAGCCACAGTTTGTAATCTGATGACGAATTCCAACCCGTCCGCCATCCCGCCGGCACCCACGCCGCGCTCCGTGTGCCTGGATTATGCCTCCGAGACGAGCAGCGATGGTTTCAAAACCCAATCGCGCCTCTCGACGCAGAGTTCCAACCCTTTCATTCAGTTCGCCGACGGCTCGTTCATCGGGGACTACTCGCAGGTGGCGGTGGGAACCGACACCGTGTTTCATGCGGCCTGGACAGACTTCCGCGGCAACCCCGGGATCACGCCGGCCAATCAGGATGTGATGATCGCCACCGTGCCGTAAGGTTCCGGAGGGCTTCACCTGAGTTAGACTGGCTCTCAGGGATTACTGAATGCGCGCCCTCAGCGCTATTGCCTTGTTCGTTACCTCCAGCGCCTGGGGCCAGATGAATACCGCCGAAGTGGGTGGGCTGATTCAGGACGCTACCGGAGGCGCGCTGCCGGGCGTAACGGTCGTCCTGCAGCAGGCCGAGACCGGCCAACAGTTCACTACCACTTCCAACGCCATCGGTGAATATCTGTTGGCGCAGTTACCGCTCGGGGCATACTCTCTTACGGCAAGCGCGCTGAATTTTAAGCAAGCGGCTCTGGCACGCCTGGAACTCCACGCAGGCGACCGGCTGCGCCGCAACTTTGTCCTCGAGGTCGGCGATTCCACCGAGGTCGTGACCATCAATGCCGATGCCGCCGGCGTGCAACTGGAATCGGCCGAGATCCGCGATGTCGTCCCGCGCCGCGAAGTAAACGATCTGCCGCTGAAAGGCCGACAGTACCTCGATCTGGCAATGCTCAGCGAAGGCGTGGTGCGGCCGCCCGGCGGCACGCGCGGCGATGCCATGCAGCAGGCCGGCACGCTCGTCAACGTGCTCGGCCAGCGGAGCGGCCACAATCTTTATTTAGTCGATGGCGTAGCCGTTACCGATGAGCACTTCAATAACTCGGTGATAGCCCCGTCCCTGGACTCCATTCAGGAAGTCAGTATTCAAAAAACTTCCTATGCTCCGGAATTCGGCGGCAAATCCGGCGCAGTCATCAACGTGGTGACGCGGTCGGGTTCCAACACCCTGCATGGCAGCCTGTTCGAGTTCGTCCGCAACAGCGCATTCGACGCCAAAAATTTCTTCGATGCCGCCGCCGCGCCGATACCCCCGTTCCGGCAGAACCAGTTTGGCGCCAGCCTCGGCGGTCCGGTCATCAAGAATCGAACCTTCTTCTTCGTCAGCTACGAAGGCGAGCGGGTTCGCAAATCGCTGACCGAGACGGCTTCGGTCCCAACTGCCGCCATGCGCGCCGGAGATTTTTCCGGTCTGCCCGCGATCTACGATCCGGCCGGTGCGCCGCGATCGCCCTTCGCCCGGAACCGCGTTCCCACCGCACAACTGGATCCCGTCGCGACGGCGCTGCTTACCCGCATACCGCTGCCCAACTTACCCGGTATCGCCCAGAATCTGCTCTCGACTGAGCTGCAAAGCACGGGCGGCAACCAGGCAAGCGCCCGTATCGATCATCAGGTATCCCAGAAAGACACGACCTACTTCCGCGCCTCGCTATTCGATGTGCGCGAAGCCGACCCCTTCGGTTCCGGCGTCCTGCAGGAAAATCTGCTGCCCGGTTTTGGCCGCGGCCTGAGCACGCATTCATTGAACGGGGTCGCGGGGTGGACGCGCGCGTTCAATGCCGGCGTTGTGAACGAAGCACGCTTCGGTTTTTTGATCGTGGCGGGAGGACAGACGAGTCCCAATGCCGGCAATCCGTTCGCCGCACAAACCAGCCTCGCGGGCGTCACCGCCGACCGCCGCGACGCCGGCTACCCGCAGATCTCCTTCGGCGGTCAGTTCAATACCATGGGCGATCCGGCGCTATTCACCTTCCGCCACAACCGCGATTTCGAATGGTACGACAACCTCATCTGGCACAAGGGCCGGCACACGTTGAAGTTCGGCGCTTATACCATGCATTATGAACTGCGCACCGAGAATCCCAACGGTGCGCGGGGCATTTTCTCCTTCACGCCGCGCTGGACCTCGTCGGCAGCGGGCCTGGCCGACGGCAATGCCTTCGCCGACTTCCTTCTGGGTTATCCCACCACCGCCCAGGCCGGCCTCGGGCGCGCCGCCATCGACGGCACTACCAACTGGGCGCACTTCTATGCGCAGGACAGCTGGCAACTCACGCCGGCTCTCAAGATCGAAATCGGCATTCGCTACGAATATAACCAGAACATGACGGATGCGGCGAACCAGATCGCCGCCATCGATACGGGTGTGCCGGGCGGCCGATTTGTGATCGCCGGCAGCGGCCCAGGCCCGCTACTCTCCGATATTCCGATTCCGTATACCACTGCCGCGGCAGCCGGCTGGAGCAACAGCCTGCTGATTTCCCGACCCTTGCGCCTGGCCCCGCGGGCCGGCTTCGCCTGGCAACTTCCAGGCAGCCTCAAAACCGTGATCCGCGCCGGCTTCGGAATCTATCCGAATCAAGCGGCGTATAGTATCGTGACGAACCTCGCGCAGAACCTGCCGTTCTTCGTCACCAAGACGGTCAGCTCGAGCCCTACGCTTTTTCCTGTTTTTACGACCGAAAACGCGCTGGCCGGCCCTGCCGTCGGCAACGTAGGGGGCAACAATCTGGATCACAACTACCGCATCGAATACAACGAGGTGTGGAACTTCAACCTGGAGCGCGAACTTAGCCCGACCACGACAGTGACGTTTGCCTATATCGGCTCGCGCACAGTGCACGCCGACAGCGCCACGGTGTTGAATGTTCCCGCGCCCGGAGCCGGAGCCATCGCTCCGCGCCGGCCAATTCCGCAGCTCAGTCAAATCGCCGATATTCGCTGGAACGGATGGGCGGCCTACCACGCCCTGACCGTGGGTGCGAAACGCCGGCTCGCCAAAGGCCTTCTGTTCGACGCCAACTGGACGTGGTCGCATTCGATCGACGACGCCTCCGATCCCGGCGCCACCTTTAACGAGACCAATCTTCCGCAGAACGTTTACGACCTGGGGTTAGAAAAAGCCAGTTCCAGTTTCGATCACCGTCAGCGCGCCGTCGTGAGTTTCATCTATGAGCTCGCCGTGCCGCGGCACGCCGGCCGCTGGGTTACTGGCTTTTTGGGCCAGTGGCAGGCCGGCGGCAGTTTCACCGCGCAATCGGGCGCACCGTTTACTGTCAACCTGCCTGGCGACCAGGCCAATATCGGCGCCGGTCCCGCGCAGCGGCCCAACAGCACGGGTAATCCGAATGACGGCCCCAGGACTGCCGCGCAGTGGTTCAATACCTCGGCGTTCTCCTTGCCCGGGTTGTACACCTTCGGAACGGCGCCGCGCAATGCGGTGATTGGCCCCGGTCTCGAACAGTTCGATCTCTCGCTGCAGAAAACGATTCCCCTCAAGGAGCGCGCGCGCCTGCAGGTCCGCGCGGAAGCTTACAACCTGCTCAACCACCCGAATTTCAACATCCCCAACCGCATCGCGTTTACTCCCAATTTCGGCAGCATCTCGACTGCAATGGACTCGCGCCAGCTGCAGTTGGCGTTGAAGATCGCGTTCTGAAATCACCGAACGCAACATATCCACCTATAATGGGAGACCAGAATTCGCTCTTGAGAGGCACCATGACACGAGCCGCCGCCGCTACCATTTTGCTCGTCTGCGCGCCCGCATTCGCGCAGCGTCCTACGAATCCGGCGCTGATGATCCCGCAGAGCGCCCCCGAGCTCGACTACCATCCCGTGGCCGATCCGCTGGCGGTACCGGCCGGCGTCACCATGGGCGCGCCTGCCAGCGTGGCCTTTGATTCCAAGAGCCATCTCTGGCTGCTCAACCGCGGCCCTCAGCCCATCATGGAATTCGACCAGAACGAAAAATTCATCCGCTGGTTCGGCGAAGGATTGTTTACCCGCACGCACGGCCTCCGGCTCGATCCCGATGGCAACATCTGGGTAACGGATGTCGGTGGGCACATCGTGGTCAAGTTCAACCCGCAAGGACAGACACTGCTCACTCTGGGAGTCAAAGGCGAAGCCGGTGATTGGAACGGCGACTCGCATCGCCTGCGCGAACCCAACGACCTCGCTTTTGGCCGGGACGGCGACATCTTCATCGTGCAGGGCCACACTCCCGGCCGCGGCGATCCGCGCGTTTTGAAGTTTGATAAGAACGGCGCCTTCATCAAATCGTGGGGAGGCCACGGCACCGCGCCCGGGCAGTTTGACGTAGCGCACGGCGTCGCGATCGACGCCAAAGGGCAACTTTGGGTGGCGGACCGCGAGAACCAGCGCATTCAGATCTTCGATCAGGATGGCGGCTTCATCCGCGAGATCAAGTACGCCGGCTTGCCCTGCTCGTTCGAAATCGGCCCTCGCTACATCTACATGGTCAACGGTTTCGCGGGCCAGTTGCTCCGCCTCGATCTCGAAGGCAAGGTGCTCGCCGCTGTCGGGAAGCCCGGCAGAGAGCTTGGCGAGTTTGGCGAAGCCCATTTCGTCGCCGTGAGCCCCAAAGGTGAGATTTTCGTCGCGGATACCGTGAAACCCGCTCTTCACAAATTCGTGAAGAACTAGGCTCCTTTGGCACACCACGTGCCATCCTCGGCTCGGTTGCTCTGGAAGCACTTGCTTTTGCGGCGCGATGGGCCTCGTTTCATGTGGGCGCCGCAACACAGGTGGGTCTGAATTTCGACTTTTTCCAGGGCGCCAGCGTCGGAAACTTGCGATGCAGAGAGGAGTCTAATCCGGTATGCCGCGCGGATCTCTGTTCCTCCTGTTGGGTACGGTGGCTCTTGCTCAAGTGCCGCCGCGCGACCCAGACCCGTTCGACCGCGCCCTGCAAGCCATGCAACAGGCGCGTAGCCAGGGGAATCCCGCCGCAGCTGCGGCGCGCCGCGAGGAAGCCCGCCAGCTCCTCGATCAGATGCCCGCGGACTCACCCCAATGGCCCGGGCGCGTTCAAACCGTCGCGCAAATGTACCAGGGTTCCGGCCGCCACACCGAGGCCCGAGCCGTCCTTCAGGATGCCCTTGACCGCGCCGGCATCCTGCCGGAATGGTATCCCGCCCGTATCCAGCTCCTCGATGCACTTGCCGGCATGTGGCAGCAGGACGGCAATCTGCTCAAAGCGCTTGCATATCGCGAAAAGGCCATAGCCGCATTCGAAGCCGCTCCCCCGGGCGCCGCAGCGAAAACTCCTCAGCCGGGAGCCCCCGGCAACACCCTGTCTGTGCTCGTGGACGGGGCCAGAGCAACGTATTTCAACGGCTCTCGATTGTCGCGCGGCCGGCCCGTCTCGAGCAACAGCTACTACTTGTACCGACAGCTCGCGGGTTTGGACCGCCAACTGGGCCGCCTTGAAGACGCGTCCAAGGTCTTAGGGAAGCTGCGCGCGTTGATTAAGGACGATCCGGCGGCCCTCGCGAATTCCTACGAAGAGGAAGGCAATTTGGCGCAGGCCCGCGCGCTCCTTCAAAAGCAATTCGAGCAAGCGGCAGCCGATCCGAAGGCTCAAACCTGGGAAGTGGTCGGCCCACTCCAGACGATTGCCTCACTCGATGAGCGCGAGGACCGCTTCGCCGAAGCCGCGGCCGCTCTCGAGCAAGCCGCCGCGCGCCTCGATGCCTCCGCCCAGGCCGAAGCGCGCGATCAGGCCCTCAACGTGCGCCTCCGTCTCGCCAGCCTCCTCCATCGCTCCGGTCAGCAGGCGGCCGCGGATGAAATGTACCAAGCGCTGCTGAGTCAAAATGACAACCGCCAGCCCGCTCAGCAGGTCCAGGTGCCTGTGCAATACGCAAATTATCTGGCGCAGACCAATCGCGGGAATCAGGGCATCGCTCTGTTAAAAGACTACCTGGCGACGCATTCTGATCTGCCGCCGTGGCAGGCGACGAACCTTCTCCTCACGCTGGCGCAGGTCGCGCGGCAGTCCGGCCAGAGCGATCTAGCCGATCAATACCAGCGCGCGGCCGACGCCAAACAGCGATCCATTCAGCCGCCCCGGGAGCCGCTCATGCGGCAGGCCGTCGACGAGGAATTACAGAAGGCGCAAGCCGCCGCCAATCAGGGCAATCTGGACGACGCCGTGAACCTGGCGCTGGCCGCGATTGGCTCCGCCGCGCTCGCGCCTGATGGTGATCAGATCGCCTGGCGGATTCCCTCCATCGCCGGAGGTTTAGCCGGCAAACAGGCGCCGGAGAAGGGCGAACAGCTTTATCGCGCGCTGTTTCCTGCTTTGGAAGCGCGCAGCATCGACAACGTGGGCCCGCTCCAGCAAGCCTGGCAGCAGTACGCGCGGTTCCTGATGAACCGGAAAGAGCGCGCGGGAGACGCCGCGCTGGCCATCGACGGCTACCGCGAGAGTGTCATCGCTACCCATGGAGTCGATACCAACGCCATGATTCAGGTTCTCCAGCTTCGAATCGAGCTGGCCCGGGCCCAACAAACGCCGGAGCAAGCCGCGCGCGCCGCTGAAGATATGCTGGCGGTCGAAGAATCATTGAGCGGCAACAGCAGCGCTCCCTATCTGCAGGCCGCGCAGACCGCCGCTGAAGTCTTCCGTACGAGCGGCAAGACGGAGCAGGCCCTCGCCCTTTACCGTGAGATCGCCGCCATCGCGGACCGCGCTATTTCGCCCAACGATCCGCGCCGCGGATTCGTACGCATGAACGCCGCCATGGCCTTCGCCACAGCAGGCCAATTCGATGAAGCAGAGCGTCTCGCGGCGGAAGCCATCGCCGCTGGTGAAGCCATGCACCCGCCGCGGGCGGACACGTTCCGAAGCCAGGCCGGGCAGATCGAGCGCATGAAAACCGCCGCCCAATCCGGCGCCCCTCAACCCGGCGGGCCCGCCGTTATCAATCCAGCCGGGCGTGTCGTTACTCGGGGCGGCTGGTTTGAAACCGCTGTCCCGGCGCCCGCGCCGCACCCCTGACGCGCTTGCGCCGCCGGTTGCAGTAAGCTGGTTTACATGCGCGCCATCCGGCTCCGGTATGCCTTTCCGGTCTTTCTTATTGCATTCGCGGCATTCGCCCCGGCGGAAGTCCCGGGCCGCCAGCAGCTTGAAAACGCCGCCGAGCTGCATAACGAAATCCAGGTCGCGCCCGGGACCGAATCGGCCGTTCAGCAATTCTTCCCATCATTCCTGGACTACCAGGATCTCATCATGTTTCATCCGAAGTTCGGGTATTACGGAAGCGGCCGAGTCAGCTTCTCCGCCGATTACCAGACCTTCCCTATCGTGCTCTCCCCATACTTCGGACAAATGATCGCGGATCAGATCTTCCGGATGTGGCAAGGCATGCGGCAGGCCGGCACGCTTGCCGCCAGCGACCGCTTCACGATCGCCGAGTTCGGCGCGGGCGACGGCGCGTTGGCGGAGCAGATCCTGAATTATCTCGGAAAACAAAGCAAAGCCGATGCGCACTGGCGCGAATTCGCGGAGCAAGTCCTATACGTCTGCTACGATCGTTCGCCGGCGCTAAGCCAAGCGCAGCGCAAACGCAATTCCCGCTTCGGAAACCGCTTCGAAGCCCGCGAGGCTGACGCTACCGATCCGGTTGCCACCATCGCCCCCGGCAGTCTGAAAGGCGTTGTCCTGTCGAACGAATTGCCCGACGCATTCAGCGTTCACAAGGTGATTCTTTCGGCCAATGGCGCTGCCGAAGTGGCGTATGTTGTCCCTTCCTATGCGGCCAAGAGCTGGAACACGGTGAAGAAGTCAGTGCCGCCCGCCATAGTCGAACAGGTCGAGGCGGCAAACAGCGCCGTCCGGAATAAATTTTTCGCCGCCGCGAAAAACGACGACGTGTACCTGAGCCGCGCCACGTTCGTCGCCTTGCTCGAATCACTGGTCACCACCAAAGCGTATGAGGCTTCGGTCCAGCCGCTCGAATTTCACGAGATCTACGTTCCTGCGCGCGCCATTCCCGAGTTGGCCGGCCATATTCAACGCTATTCTCACCTCTACGCCGACGAATTGGCGAAGAACAATCGGGGAGTCGTCACCTATATCAATCTCGGTGAAGAAAAATTTGTGCAGGGTGCGGGGCGCATCCTCGGCGCCGGTTACGTGATGACGATTGATTATGGCGGCAACTGGGACGGCACTCTCACTCAGGACCGCGCGCACCTCCGCACCTACGGCCCCGCCCATCAGGCCGAGAACGATCATATCGAGCCCTTCGACATCGACGGCGACGGCCAGCCGCAGGAGCGCGACACTTCCGACCCCTATCGCGGCCCCACTCTGAACGACATCACCACCGACGTCAACTTCAGCCTGATGGAAGCCGAAGGCCGCCTGGCCGGGCTGACGACCGCTTACTACGGTAAGCAGAAGGCGCTCGCCACCGGCAGCGCCGCCTCCATTGATGTGCTCCCCGCCGCGCGCCAGGGCAACGACTCGTTGACGAACGAGTATCAATCCTGGCTCAAGGATTTCAAAACCGGCGACAGCTTCAAATTAATGGTGCAACAGAAGGCCAACACCGACCCGTCCTACAAATACCCCGACACCGACCCCGAGCCGCTGGTCTTGAACGAGAACGACTTGACCGCCGCGCAGAAACAAATCGCCGCAACCATCGAACACGCCCTCGCCCAGTAACTCCGGCAGAAGCGTGCGGGCAGCCCCTCTTTAGCGCCGAAAAGATCGTCTTTTTACGGAACTTTTTCGTAACTTCGTCGTCTATACGGCGAGGAGAGACGGATTCCCATGCCGGAAACGTTGATTCACCTGGAGAGTGTCGACAAGATCTTTGTTACAGACGACGTCGAGACTCACGCGCTTTCAAACATCGAGCTCGACGTCAATCGGGGCGATTATATTTCGATCGCAGGCCCCTCGGGCTGCGGTAAATCGACCTTACTGGCCATTCTCGGTCTCCTTGATACACCCTCGAACGGCACCTATGTCTTGAATGGCCGGCCCGTCGAGCGCCTCCGGATGAGCGAGCGCGCCCGCATCCGCAACCGGGAGATTGGTTTCATTTTCCAGGCCTTCAACCTGATCGGCGATCTCACGGTCTACGAGAACGTCGAACTGCCGCTCACCTACCGCGGCATGCCCTCCTCGGAGCGTAAAAAGCGCACCAAGGAAGCCCTCGAGCGCGTCGGGATGTCGCACCGCACGAAACATTACCCTTCGCAGCTTTCCGGAGGCCAGCAGCAGCGTGTGGCCGTAGCCCGCGCGCTAGCCGGCGACCCGTCGATTCTGCTCGCCGACGAGCCTACCGGCAACCTCGATTCGGCGAACGGCCAGGCCGTGATGGATCTCCTCAAGGAGCTGCATCGAAACGGGGCTACCATCTGCATGGTCACGCACGACCAGCGGTACGCAGCCCACGCCGACCGTTCCGTTCACCTGTTTGACGGCAAAGTCGTCGAAAGCAATACCGCAGCCGCGTAATACCGCCGATGCTCGAACGGCGCCTCCGGACCGTTTGCTATAATCCCCTTCCATCAGAGCTGAAATGGGGCTCGGTGACCAGCTGGGGCAGTACAAAATCGAATCGCTTCTCGGCGAGGGAGGCATGGGCGTCGTGTATCGCGCCCTCGACACGCGCCTCAACCGTCCGGTCGCGATAAAGTTCCTCTCCACCGATCTGGTTGACGCCGCGGCCCGGCGCCGCTTTCAACGCGAGGCCGAAATGGCCTCCGCCCTGAACCATCCGCACATCCTGACCATATACGATGCCGGCGAGTTTGAAGGCCGCCAGTATCTGGTGATGGAGTTCGTGGACGGAGCTACCCTCAAAACGTGGGTTCGCGCCGAAAAGCGCACTGGGCGTCAAATCGCGGAATTGCTGGTAGGGGTGGCGGATGGGCTGGCCGCCGCTCACGCGGCGGGAATTCTACACCGGGACGTGAAGCCGGAAAATATTCTGGTTGCAAAGAACGGCTACGCAAAGCTTGCCGATTTCGGCCTTGCAAAACTCTTCGAAGGGAACTCGGAGAACGAGGACACCCGCACGCTTACGCTCGAGGGCACCAAGCCTGGTGTGGTGATGGGCACCGTCGCCTATATGTCCCCCGAGCAGGCCGCCGGGCGCCCCGTCGATGGGCGCAGCGATGTTTTCGCTTTCGGCATCGTGCTTCATGAACTGCTCGCCGGGCAGCGCCCGTTTCGCGGCGGCTCCGATCTTGAGGTCCTGCAGGCCATCCTGCATGGCGAGCCCGCGCGACTCGGCACGGAAATCCCCGCCGCCTTGCGGCTCGTGGTGGAGAAGGCCCTGGAAAAGGACCCGGCGGATCGCTACCAAAGTATGCGCGAGATGGCCGTGGATCTGCGCCGGTTCGCGCGCCAGACAGGCGAGTTGTCCACCGCCGTGCCGCCGCGCGCTGTTTCGGCCCGACGATGGCCGTTTGCCACCGCCATTTCTGCTCTCGCTTTGGTGTTTGGGCTGGCTGCCGGCCGTTGGCTATGGCATAGCCCAGTTCCCGCCCCTGCCAACGTCCAGTTTCAGCGAATTACCGATCTCATCGGCATCGAGGAATCTCCCGCGGTTTCGCCGGACGGAAAGACCGTAGCGTTCGTCGCTCAAGCGGGCGGCTGGCGCCAGATCTGGATTCGCCTCCTTGCGGGAGGCACGCCGCTTCAAATTACACACGATCCCGCCGATCACGAGGAGCCGCGCTGGGCCCCCGACTCCAGTTCGCTCATCTATTTCTCTCCGGCGGGGCCTGCCGCCGGCGATGGCACCATCTGGGAAATTTCGGCCTTGGGCGGAACTCCACGCCGGATCACCGCGGCCGTTACAGGCGGCGACATCAACCACGAGGGACGCATCGCCGCATTTCAGTCGCGCGGGGCAGATGTCGAGCTGGTCGAACTTGCCCGCGACGGCTCCAACCCACGTCGCATCGCGAGCCTCCATGGCAATTATGATCGGCCGCGCTGGTCTCCTGATGGCCGCTGGATCGCCTTTCACCACGGCCTGGAAGACGTGTTCAATGACACGATCGACGTTGTCTCGGCCTCCGGCGCCGCGCCCCGGGAAATTGCCCGCGCCGACAGCATGCGCGGCCTGAGCTGGCTGCCCGACAGTTCCGGCTTGGTGTACTCTTCCTCAGCGGGCAGCACCATTTTGTACCCGCCCGTTTACAACCTGAGATGGGTGCGCCGCGAAGGCGGCGGCGAACAGCAGCTTACTTTCGGTGATGCTTCCTATATAGAGCCGGATGCCGCCGCCGGCGGTAAACTGGCAGCCAGCCGGATTCGCGTCCAGTCCGACGTGTGGCGCTACCCCGTTACCGGCACACCTGCTGAGAACGCTCGAAACGGTACTCGCATAACCCGCCAGACCGGCCAGGCACAGACTCCATCCGTGAGCCCCGACGGCCGGGAAGTGGTCTACCTCTCCGATAGCGGCGGTCACGGCAACCTCTGGGTGGCGAAAACCGACGGCACGGCCGTGCGCCAAATTACCTTCGAGCGCGATCCATCGACTGTCATCGGAGTACCGATCTGGTCACCGGGCGGAGACCGCATCGTCTTCATCCTGACGCGCCACGGAAAAACCGGTGAGTGGCTGGTCAGTCCTGACGGCAGCGGGGTTCATCAGTTGGTGGAGCACGGCAGCGGCGCTCTGTGGTCTCCGGATGGTCGCTGGTTGTATTACGCAACCGGCCAATGTATTGAAAAAGTTCGCTCGGAAGGAGGCTCTGCCGTTCGGGTCCTGTGCCACATCCTTCCGTTGCCTCTGGGCCTCGCCAGCAACGGCACACTCTTTTTTGCCGATATTCTTTATTCCGGCTGGGATCTCCACCGTGCACAGCCTGAATCGGGCCCTGCTCAGGCTATGCAGCTGATTCCGGCCACGCGTATCCCAGTCGATCGCACGTTATGGCAGATGGTCTTGTCCCCCGACGATCAATGGCTGGCCGCCCCGCTGATCGACCACGGAACAACGAATCTGTGGGCAATGCCGGCCGGCGGCGGGCCTCTCCGCCAGCTCACGGATTTTGGGGATCGTTCCACCGCCATCATGCGGCGGATTTCCTGGGCGCCCGACGGGAAATCGATCTACGCCGCGTTAGCCGACACCGATGCCGACATCGTAATCCTCGATGGAATCCTGCCCGCGCCGGGCGCGCCGTAAATTGCTCTACTTGCCGACCAAGTGCGGCACGTCCCGGTTGTTCTCGGGGCAGATGAACTCCCAGATCCGCTCAGCCGGCGCGAGCTCGGACATGCGCTTGAAGGTCCACGGCTTGGCGAGAATTCCCGGATCCTCCACCGTAATCACCGTCTCCAAATGCCCCATATCAATGCGCCGGTAGCGTTCGATGATATGCAGTTTGTCGGTGTGCGGGTGCTGTTCCTGATCCAGATAGGCACGGTCGTCGAACGCGGTTCGATCCACCACCAGCGTGTCCCCTTCCCAGTGCCCGACGTTATCCCCATACCACTGCGGGTTCGGATCGGCCGGATGACCGCGCCCATCCAGGTAGATCTGGAAAAAACCGGGGCTGTCGTCGTCGGAGATTTCTACCATCAGCTGCCGGCCTTGCACGAACTCGTAAATCGGCCCGCGGCGCAGAATGGCCGAGGGGAGACAGTGCGCCTGCGGATTCTCCTTGCGCAGGTTATCCGTGCGTTCCTTCATCACCTGCTCGGCCCACGGCGTGAATTCCGGCTTTCCCGGATCTACGGTCATGGGGGTCCACCACACACCGGACAGATCCGGCTTCCCTTCAATTCGCGGCGCGGGTCCGGCCGGAGGATTGTGCCTCTTCAGATCGGCTGCCGCGCCGAACCGGTCCTCGCCCAGAGTGTTCAGCTGCGTGGTGTCCTCCAGGTGAATCTCCAGATCCAGGGTTTTGGCCGTCTGCACCGTCACGTCCTTGCGCGAATACGGCTTCAGCGCCGGCACGTTCACCGAGACTTCATAGGTGCCCGGCGCCAGATCCGGGATCTGGTATTTGCCCTGCGCAGACGTTGTCGCCTTCGCCGTCGCGCCGCTCTGGATATTCTTGACCTGGACCGCCGTCCCCGCCACCACAATGCCGTTCGAATCAATGACGGTGCCGGCGATGGCTCCCCGATCGCCCGCCGCAAACCCAGTACCCAAGCACAGAATCAGCCCGCACACACCGGCAGCAATACGCATATGCGCAGTATACACTGAGCTGCCGGACGCGCCATCGGCGGCACTCACCCCGACGCCCGCATCGCTTTCGCGCTCGGCTGCGCATGCCCGAGCACCGCGTGCGGCTTGTACGGCTTTTCCACCGCCGCGATGTCTTCCGCGCTCAGCTTCAAATCCGCCGCCGCGATCAGCTCCTTCAACTGCTGAGGTTTGGTCGCGCCGATGATCGGCGACGTGATTCCCGGCGCCTGCAGCACCCAAGCCAGCGCCACCTGCGCCGGCGTCACGCCGCGGTTTTTGGCAACGTCCGCCACCGCGTCCGCCACCTGGAAATCGTCCTCGCTGTAGTACATGTCCTTGGCGAAGGTATCGACTTCGGAACGAGTCGTGCTGCCGCCTTCGCGCCGCCGCGTACCCGTCAGGAACCCGCGCGCCAGAGGGCTCCACGGGATCAGCGCCACTCCCTGGTCGAGACAAAGCGGAATCATCTCGCGTTCTTCTTCGCGGTATACCAGGTTGTAGTGGTTTTGCATCGCCACGAACCGGTGCCAGCCGTGTTCCCGGGCCGTGTACAAAGCCTTCGAGAACTGCCAGGCCGCCATGCTGCTCGCGCCGAGATACCGCACCTTGCCGGCCCGCACCAGCGAATCCAGCGCATCCAGCGTTTCTTCGATCGGCGTCCCCGGATCCCACCGGTGAATCTGGTATAGATCGATGAAATCCATTCCCAGCCGCCGCAGCGAATTCTCGCAGCCCTCGATGATGTGCTTCCGGCTCAGGCCGCGCTTATTCGGGCTGTGCCCCATCACTCCCTGGACCTTGGTGGCCAGCACGATCTCATCCCGCGAGGCCATCTCCCTCAGATACGCTCCCGTGATCTCTTCGCTCTGGCCGGCCGAATAAACGTCGGCCGTATCGAAGAAATTGATTCCCGCTTCCAGCGCGATCGAGAAGTGCTCCCGTGCCGCTTTTTTATCGACGTGCCATCCTTTCGTTCCCAACGCCCAGTCGGGCAGTTTGCCGCCCCCGTAACTCATGCATCCGAGGCAGATCCGAGATACTGTGATTCCAGTGTTGCCGAGTTTCGTGAATTGCATAAGCTTGCCGGTCCATGACCGAAACTATGTTGGTACCACCGAACCACGCGCCTAAGCAAGCGCCCCCGCGCCGGCCCGTAACCGGCGCCACGTTATAGTGAGTCCATGGTTCTTCCCGGTCTCCTCGAGCTCGAAGCGGCCGCCGAACTGGTTCACCGGATCATTCCGCCCACGCCCCAGATTCGTTGGCCGCTGCTTTGCGCGCGCACCGGCGCCGAGGTTTTCGTCAAGCACGAGAACCACAGCCCCGTAGGAGCATTCAAAATCCGGGGCGGCATCGTTTATATGGATGCGCTCCGCCGCCGTGAACCCGGCCTTCGCGGCGTCATCGCCGCCACCCGCGGGAATCACGGGCAGAGCATCGCCTGCGCCGCCGGCGGCGCCGGCTTGCGCGCCGTGATTGTAGTTCCGCGCGGCAACAGCCGCGAAAAGAATGCGGCCATGCGCGCTCTCGGCGCGGAACTGATCGAGCACGGCAGTGATTTTCAGGAAGCCTACGAATACTCCGCGCGGCTCGCTGAATCATTGCGCCTGCATTTCGTGCGCTCGTTCGAACCCGCCTTGGTGGCCGGTGTCGCCGGCTACGCGCTCGAATTATTCCGCGGCGTCCCCGATCTCCACTCGGTCTACGTCCCCATCGGTATGGGATCGGGCATTTGTGGAACCATCGCCGCCCGCGACGCGCTCGGCCTGAAAACCGAAGTGGTGGGAGTCGTCGCCGCCGGCGCGCCGGCCTACGCCCGGTCCTTCGCCGCCGGCCGCCCGGTTTCCACCGCAACCGCCGATACTCTCGCCGACGGCATAGCCTGCCGGGTGCCCGATCCTGAGGCGCTCGAAATTATTCTACGCGGCGCGGCCCGCATCGTGACCGTAACCGACGAAGAGATCTCGGCGGCTATCTGCCACCTGTTCACCGATACACACAACCTCGCCGAAGGCGCCGGCGCCGCCGCCCTCGCCGCCCTCCTGCAGGAGCGCAGCGCCATGCACGGCCGCCGCGTGGCCGTGATTCTTACCGGCGGCAACATCGATCGCGACGTCTTCGCCCGTGTGCTTTTGCACGGCCCTGTCCGAGAGATGGAAAGGGGCGCCTGAGCCCCACAGGGGAACTAAAACGCCGCCGTTTGCGTATTCCTCAAATCGAGGACACCCATGCGCCCTACGCTACTGGTTCCGTTGGCTCTGGCCGGCCTGCTCGGGGTCACCGGCTGCTATATCGATGAATTCGGCGGATTCGGCCGGTTTACCAGGGATTTCCATTACAGTTACGCCCTGAAACCCGATGGACGCCTTTCCATCGAGGGTTTCAACGGCTCCATCGATGTTGCCGGCTGGGACCAGAACATGGTCGACATTACCGGCACCAAGTACGCCCCCAGCCAGGATGCCGCCGAAGCCCTCAAAATCGAAATCGACACCACCCCGGACTCGCTCTCGGTCCGGGCGGTACGGCCCGCGGAACTGCACGGAAATCGCGGCGCTCGCTTTTCGGTGAAAATGCCCCGCCGCGCCGTCCTCGATCTCCTCCGCACCAGCAATGGCCAGATTCACGTCACCGATGGCGCCGGCCCCGCCCGCTTCCGTACCTCCAACGGCTCGGTCCGGGTGGAGGGCTTCTCCGGCCGGCTCGACGCGCAAACCTCCAACGGCGCCGTCGAGTTGACCGACGTCACCGGTGAGGTCACGGTCCGTACTTCCAACGGCCATATCCACACCGACAACCTCAAGGGATCGCTCGAAGCGCACACTTCAAACGGCACCATTACCGCCGGGCTGGCCGACGCCGGAGATCGCCCGTTGCGCCTCGAAAGCTCCAACGGCGCCGTGGATCTCACGCTTCCCTCCAAATTCAATAACGACGTGCGCGTTTCCACCACCAACGGTCACATCACTCTGCACCTGCAGCCCGGCCTGAACGCGCGCGTACTGGCCCGCACCAACAACGCCTCAGTGACCTCCGATTTCGAGGTGCGGCAAAGCGAGATCCGCCGCAACCGAATGGATGGCGTGATCGGCTACGGCGGCCCGCTGCTCGATTTAACCACCTCGAACGCCGGTATCCGTCTGGCGAGGATGTAATCAGGGTTTCGGCGCGCGAATCGCCTCGGCGATCTCGGAGGCACGCTCCCGCGCCGCATGCATGAAGCTTTCGTTCTTGATGATGCGATCCAGCATCGGCAGGTATTGCTCGGCTCCCACAATCCGTTTCTTGTCCATCGAAATCTGCAGCTGAATCAACGCGTTTAATATGCCCAGCTTGTCGTATTTCACGGTTCGCTCCAGCTCGATTTCGCGTTGCGCCGATTCCGACATTCGCTCGAACCAGTCTTGTAGCGCCTGCGCCGATGCATCCTGCGAATAGTTAAACTTCACCTCGCTCTTGTTCGCGCCGTCGTCCCAGCGAAACGTCTTAGCCCCCATGAAAGCAACTTTCACCGGGGCTTCCAGCGGATGATTGAAGTGCCCGAGTTTCTCCGCGAGCCCGAACACTTCTTCGGTCTCCGGCTCCTTGAGGCGGAACTTGAGCGGATTGTCTTCCGCCGGAGCTTCCCGGTACTCGACCGCGCCCGCTTTATCGACCGTGATTTCCACGTAATCCGGTTTGCTGCCCGGAAACGACTTCGAGTAGAACAGCCGCGGTCCATCGCCGGCAAACAGCGGCGCGGCCAGCAAAACCAGAAGCGCGAACTTCATACCGACACCCGCATTCGGTGATGTGTCGCATGGCAGACCGCTACCGCCAGCGCGTCATTTGCATCTTCGGATGCGATCTCTTCCCGCAACCGCAGAAGCGACCGCACCATCAGCTGCACCTGGCTTTTTTCCGCGCGTCCATAGCCCACCACGCTGCTCTTCACTTCCAGCGGCGAGTAATCTCCGAGTTCCAGGCCGGCTTCCGCGATCGCCAGTAGGGCCACGCCGCGCACCTGTGCCAGCTTCAGCGCTGTTTTCACGTTCGCGGAATAAAAAACTTCTTCCACCGCCGCCGCATCGGGCGCGTGCTCCCGAATCAGCCGCCGCAGTCCTTCGGCAATGGTCAGCAGCCGCTTCTCGAACGGCGTTTTGGGATCGGTGCGGATCACGCCCGCCGCTATCAGCCGATGGTCGACGCCATCGCTCTCGATCACACCATAGCCGGTGCGCTCCGAGCCGCAATCGATGCCCAGAACACGCACGCTTAAGCCAGCGCCTCCAACTCCTTTTCGTCAATGTCGAAGTTGGAATATACGTTCTGCACGTCCTCGTGCTCTTCCAGAGCTTCGCTCAGCTTTAGCATCCCGCTGGCGTTCTTGCCTTCCAGCTTGATCAGGTTTTTCGGCACAAATGCAATGCTCGCGTCTTCGTGCGGAAGCCCGTTGGCTTCCAGCGCCTTGAGCACCGATTCGTGCGCTTCCGGCGGGGAGAGCACTTCCCACCGGTCGCCGTCGTTGCGGAGGTCGTCGGCGCCCGCGTCCAGCACGATGCCCATCAGCTGATCCTCGCTGGCTTTATCCCCGGGCACGAAAATCTGGCTCTTGCGTTCGAACATCCACCCAACGCTGCCTTGCTCGCCCATGTTCCCGCCGTTCTTCGAAAACACGTGCCGGATCTCGCTCACCGTCCGGTTGCGGTTGTCGGTCGCCACGTTCACCAGCACCGCCGCCCCTCCCGGCCCGTACCCTTCGAACATGACTTCTTCGATCTGCCCGCCTTCCAGCTCGCCTGTGCCCCGCATGACCGCCTTCTTGATGTTGTCCGACGGCATACTGACGGCTTTGGCGGCCAGGATCGCGGTGCGCAGGCGCGGATTCCCGTCCGGATCGCCGCCCGCGCGGGCGGCAATGGTAATTTCTTTAATCAGGCGCGTGAACATTTTTCCGCGCTTGGCGTCCAGAGCCGCCTTTTTGTGCTTAATGGTGGCCCATTTGGAATGGCCTGACATAGTAAACCTCTTCGGTAGGTGTGGCCTCAGCGGCCAGCAATCGATGATGTTATGAAATCAACGCCTTGAGCATAGCAGAATGAACCAGTTGGCTCAAGCTGAGACCGGAGACGAAAGGCCGGCGCCGCGCTGCGATTGAGCACGCCCATGCCGGCCCTGCGTGCGAGCCGCGTGGACCCGATTAACGCCCTGCGCTATGAATAACGCGAGTCCAGGCCGCGGCCCGCCCGCGCGTGCTAGCATTGGGTACGTATGTGGCTCCTCAAAGGCATACTGGCCTTTGCCTTGATTGAAGCTGCGATCCTCGCCTCGGTCGGCATCATCCTTCTGATGCAACCGCGCTAGTTTTTCGCGACAAACCGCCGCGCGTTTGACGCCACCCCCCGCGTATTGTAGGCTTGCGCTAGTGATCCCAGGCAACCCGCCGAACCTCTGGCACCGCTGGCTGCGTCAGCCGCAAAAACTCTGGGTTCGCAGAGCCCTCTTCCAGGTTCACTTGTGGAGCGGCCTCGCCGTCGGCCTCTATATCTTCATGATCAGCGTCACCGGCAGCGTGCTCGTTTATCGCAACGAGCTGTACCGCGCCGCCACTCCCCCGCCCCTGGTTCTTCAAGGTTCCGGGCCGCGCCTCACCGACTCCCAGCTCACGGTTGCCGTCGGCCGGCTCTATCCCGGCTACCGCGTCGAGCGCATCATCCACCTCGTCACCGGCGACGCCGTGGATATCTGGCTGCGCCAGGGCGCCTCCGAAAAAAAACGCCTCTTCGATCCCTGGACCGCTCGCGACCTCGGTGACTCGGTCCCCTTCGGCATCTGGCTCGTCTCCAAGCTCCTCGATCTCCACGACAATCTCCTTGCCGGCTCCGCCGGCCGCGAAGTCAATGGCATCGGCGCGGTCGCCGTCATCCTGCTTGCCGTTACCGGCTTCGTCATCTGGTGGCCCGGCAGCAAAACCTGGCGCCGCAGCCTCATCCTGCCCCGCCGCCTGGGCTGGAAACGCGCCGTCTGGCATTTGCACAGCATGGTTGGCTTTTGGACCCTCGCCTTCACCCTCGTCTTCGGCTTCAGCGGCATCTATCTCGCCTTTCCCGATGTCTTCCAGGATGTCGCCGACAAGCTTGAGCCGCCCACTCCTGCCAACGCCGGCCTGCGCATTGGCGACCGCATCATTTACTGGCTCGCCTACCTTCACTTCGGCCGCATCTGCGGCATCGGCATTCCCTGCAAAGGCCCCGGCTTCTGCGACCAGGCCACCAAGGCTTCCTGGGCCCTGTTCGGAATCGCCCCCGCCGTCATGTTCGTCACCGGCGCTATCCTCTGGTGGAACCGCGTCCTGCGCCCGCGTCTCGTCCGCGCCCGCCGCGATTCTTCTGCTGCCCTCGCCTCCTGATTCCCCCGCGTGATCCCGGATATACTCCGGGTATGCTGTCCCGCAGCGCCCTCGCGTTTCTGATCTGCTCCGCCGCGTTGACCGCGCAGAACCCGCTCTATCCCGGCATCCCCCCATTCCTCGCCTTCGATGCTCCCGTCGTCGCGCTCGAACACGTCCGCCTCATCGACGGCACCGGCGCCTCCGCGCGCGAAGACCAGACCATCCTCATCGCGGCCGGCAAAATCCGCGCCGCCGGTCCCGCCGCCCAGGTCGTCATTCCCGAAAACGCGCGTCGGCTCGATCTCACCCATCAGACCGTCATCCCCGGCCTCGTCGGTATGCACGAGCATCTCTTCTACCCTTCTGGCGGCGGCGTTGCCATTTACACCGAGCACGCGTTCAGCTTTCCCCGCCTGTATCTCGCCGCCGGCGTCACCACCGCGCGCACCGCCGGCACGCTCGAGCCCCACACCGACCTCAACATCAAGAAGTTGATCGATGACGGCCGCATGCCGGGTCCCAAGCTGCTCATCACCGCCGGCTATCTCGAAGGCAAAGGCATGTTCACCCCGCAGATGACCGAGGTTGATACGCCCGCCGAGGCCCGCCGCTTTGTCGAATATTATGCCGCTCTTGGCGCCCATTCCTTCAAGGCCTACATGAATATTTCGCGAGCCGCTCTCGGCGCCGCCATCCAGACCGCGCACGAACACCACCTCACCCTCACGGGCCACCTGTGTTCCGTCACTTTTCGCGAAGCCGCCGCGCTCGGCATCGATAACCTCGAGCACGGCTTAATCGAAGACACCGATTTCGTTGCCGACAAACAGCCCGATGTCTGCCCCGCCACCCAGGCGCAAACCTTTCGCCAGCTCGATATCGCGGGTGACTCCGTGCGCCAGACGATTCAAACGTTGGTGCAGCACAAAGTCGCCATCACCTCGACCCTCGCCGTCTTCGAGCGCAACCCGATTATCCAGAAACGTTTCCTTGACGTCCTCGCGCCCGGCACGGCGCTCAACTACATGACCATGCGCGCGCGCGGCCCCGCGCCGACTGCCGAGCTAAGTCTGGAAATCCGCAAGGAGCTGGCGTTCGAGCATGCCTTCGTCCAGGCCGGCGGCCTCTTGACAGCGGGCGCCGATCCCACCGGTAACGGCAGCGCCCTGGCCGGCTATGCCGACCAGCGCAATATCGAGATTCTCGTCGAAGGCGGCTTCCAACCCGAGCAGGCCATCCGCATCGCCACCCTCAACGGCGCCGAGCAGCTCGGCCTGGCCGCGAGCATTGGTTCCATTGCTTCCGGCAAGCAAGCCGACCTCGTCGTCCTCGACGGCAACCCGGTCGCCCGCATCGCCGACATCGAAAACGTCAAGCTCGTCTTCAAAGACGGCGTCGCTTACGATCCCGCAAAACTGATCGATTCCATCCGCGGCCACGTCGGCCTCCATTAGCGCGGCACGACACCGGCCCGAGCTTCAACTCAATTGATCCGCGGCCTGGATCAGCGCGCGAATGTACCCGTAACAGAATGCGAAAGACTGCAGCCCCTTCGCATCATCGGCCGCCTCGGGAACGTGGTCGGGCATTAACATCCCCGAATAGCCTACCTCCTGATACACCTTTATGGCTTTGACGAAATCGATGTCTCCCTCGTCCGGAAATACCTCGACGAAATCGTCGCGATGCCCGCGAATATTCCTGAAATGCACGTTGAAAATCTTCTGCCGGGAACCGAAATACCGGATCACGTCATAGATCTCCGCGCCCGGATTCCCCAGCATCTCCGAAACCGTGCCCTGGCAGAAGTTCAGCCCATGATACGGATTTTCCTTGATGGAGACGAAGCGTTTCAGACCATCCACCGTCCCCAGAACCCGCGTCACCCCTTGATATCCCTCCGGCGGTACACCCGGATCATGCGGATGGCACGCCATCCGAATCTTGTACTCCTCGGCGACCGGAATGACGCGGTCCAGGAAATACGTGATCCGCTCCCAGGCCGCGTCCGCATCGATTTTACCGGCCCGCGTCAGCTCGGAACTCGGTTTCGCCTCCTTCAGCCGCCACGTGCTGTACATCGCGTCCCCGCGCCCCGGGCTCCGTCCCGTCCGCAGCACGCCCAGAATACTCATGTTGTACTTAATCGAAGGAATTCCCGCCGCCGCGCAATTACGAATCAAGGTCTGCAATGATTCGATATCCCGGTCGCGCTCCGGGCTCTGCGCGAGCATGATGGCCGGATGCTGTTCGCGGTCGATGTGGCTCGATTCCAGAAACGGCGGTGCGATGCAATCCACGCTGATCCCGTTCCGCTCTCCCAGTTCGCGAAGCCGTTTGAGTTCATCCACGGTTGCGTAGAGCCGGCCATCCGCAATTTCCGGATAGCCGCACACGTTGCGTACGCCGTACCGCGCGAAATACCGGAAATGTTTCTCATTGCTCGGCGCGCTTTGGCAGCCGAGCTTCATCAGCGCGCGTTGCGCCGGCGCCGCCCCGGCGCGGTCCGGCAGCGCTCCGCCCAGCGCGGTAACGGCTGCGGAGGTCGAGAAAAACTCTCTTCGATTCATAACAGGCTCTGCCTGGCTATTCCTACCATCTCCGATCACCGCCGTCAATCGGGTGCCGGCTAGGCCGTTCCCGCGCTGGCATGCCGCTCCGCGATAATGCGGAGCGCTTCGTCCCATCGCGCCTGCCGCATATTTTGGCGCAGCCGCTCCCAATGCACCCGCCCGTACGCGATCTTCGTCTGCTTGTCCGTGAGCTCGATTTCACGCGCCCAGAAGCGCCGCTGAAACTCCTCGTACGGCGGCGCCGCTTGGCTCCAGTCGACCGGCTGTCCGGCCGATCCCAGAAACAGGAACGCCATCGCGTAGAACATGTGCGCCGCCTGCCGCGCCAGAAAAAGTCGTGCCCGCTGGTACTCATCCGGCGCCTGTCCCAAATACTCCTGAAGGTAATTCACTTCCTCCGCGTTGTTGGTGACGATCATATTCGCAACCACCGCCAGATCGGCATACCGGTCATTCCGGAAAGCCGCTTCCCAGTCCACCAGCCACACCCGCTGCCCGTCGAAAAGCAGATTGTCCGGCTTGAACAAGTCATTGTGGCTGGACACGAAGTCCGCGTCGTGCACCGGGTAAACCGCCGCCAGTTGCGCGTGCCGCGTGAACAGTTCTTCGCTATCGCCGTCCGGCAAAATTTGCGCCGCCCGAAACTTCTCCAGGAACCCTTCCCGCGCCGGCCCTTTGTGGATCAGGAACAGATACGAAGTGTTGAGATGATCGGGCACTCCCGGAAACGGCGCCAAAGCATGCAGTCTCCGCAGCGTAGCCGGTATCCGCGTCAGCGCGTCTTCCGCGGCAAAGGAGCGAGACTTCACAAAATCGGTAATCGAGACCCGGTCTTCGACGCTCGTATACCACACACGCGGCGCCAGGCCCGCTTCCGCTGCCGCCCGCATGCAGCCGTAGTGCCGGGGCAGATCTCCGGCGCGCAAGTTGATCCGCAGCAGATATGCCGAACCCTGTACGGCAATCCGAAACACCGGGTTCGCGCCCTGCTGCCCGGTGAGCTCGCGGATTTCTTCGCACTCGCTCACTCCGAACGCTTCGTGCAGGCCGCGCGCGACGGCCGCGCTTTTCTCCGGCGGAATCATGCAGTCCTCCCTCGGTATGCGAGATGGTTTGACTGCTCGATCCTACGCCCCTGCGAAATAGAAATCTAGTCTTGTTTTCAAAGATTTAGATTGCTATCCTGGAATTGGAAGGGCGCCCTTGCCCCATCTTCTCGCCCCCCTTTACCCCCGATCGTAAAACTGCCGGTCGACGAGTACATCGCCGCGCAGCTCGAGGCAGCTCGTTGCCCCTTGCTCCAAATCGTGATGCATTGCGGTAATCGCTGGCTGGAGAGAACGTGAAAACGGGCAGGTGCTGCAACCTGCCCGTACCTTCGAATTCAGCTCGCTCGGTTACTCTTGGGATTGCCGCCTCCGCCGGCTAAGCACCCACGCGCCGGCCCACAGCGTTCCCAAAATCGCGCCGGAATTCGGCTCCGGCACCGAAGAGGAACCCCCATTTCCAGTAGCATACCCGGTAGTGAGCGCACCATTCGCCGCGTTGGCGGGGTCACCGGTCACGAAGATGTGCGCCGCCGCTAGATAGCCGCTCGCATTGGCAGTGAGCACGTCACTGGCATCCCCCCAATTGCCCAACAGGTTCGTCAGTTCGAACCTGACGGTATCGGACGAGTGCGTAAACCCATCAAACGTGTTGATCGTCTGGTTGAAGCTTCCCCAGCCGTCCTCATTGCCGGATCCGCCGTTGCTGTAAGGACCACCTTGAGCAAATCCCGTACCGGCATTGGATCCGGTGATGTTACTCAGGTTCCAACTGGCGGCGTTCACGTTCACCCCGACCGTGCCGCCGTCGCCCATCAAGTAGATGTTCCCGTTGTTCGTGTATGAGGTGAACGTGACGATCGCATGCGTCGAGTCGATCAGCCCGATATCCACGTTGGCATATGGGCCCAGATAACCGGAAATTGCGCTATTTCCGAGATTCAGGTCAAAGATGTAGTCTGCGGAGGCCTTGGACGCTCCCAGCGTGAGGAGCAATACGGCCCCGGCAGCCATTAGCGGGAGCCTGCCGGAGCGGAAGCGCGGCGCTGAGGGCGGACTCGGTTCGAATTTGTTCTGTCGTTCGCTCATCGATACCTCTTCACTCCACGTTCGTGGAAGATAAACAGAGTATGAGACCTTTTATTCGTGTATTCAATCACTTAGCAGTACGAAAACAGGTGATCTGGTACTTTTCGGACAGAACGGCAAACCGCTCCCGCGCCGTAGGCCGAGTCTCCGGTAAATTGGGGGATGGGCTGCCGCCGCTTCTCGACCCGGCAACCCGTAACGCCGGTGATCTTGCCGCCGGCCGCGTGTTCTTTGCGAAAGGAGACTCAATGCAAAAACGGAAACTTGGCAACAGCGGCCTGGAAGTCTCGGCGCTCGGCCTCGGCTGCATGGGCATGAGCTTTTCCTACGGTCCGCCCAAAGACAAGCGCGAGATGACCGCGCTGCTCCACGCCGCCGTCGACCGCGGCATCACCTTCTTTGACACAGCCGAGGTCTACGGCCCCTTCCTCAACGAAGAACTCCTCGGCGAAGCCCTGGCCCCCTTCCGCAAGCACCTCGTTATCGCCACCAAATTCGGCTTTGACCTCAGTCCCGGCCGCGACCCCCGCGGCATGAAAGGTCTGCCCGGCCTGAACAGCCGCCCCGAACACATCAAGCAGGCCGCCGAAGGCTCCCTCCAGCGCCTCAAAGTCGAAGTCATCGACTTGCTCTATCAGCATCGCGTCGATCCCGACGTGCCCATCGAAGAGGTCGCCGGCGCCGTGAAGGATCTCATCCGCCAGGGCAAGGTTCGCCACTTCGGTCTCTCTGAAGCCGGCGTACAGACCATCCGCCGCGCGCACGCCGTCCAACCGGTCGCCGCGCTGCAGAACGAATACTCTCTGTGGTGGCGCCGCCCCGAAGCCGAAGTCATCCCCGCCCTCGAAGAACTCGGCATCGGCCTGGTCCCCTACAGCCCGCTCGGCAAAGGATTCCTCACCGGCAGAATCGCGGAAAACACCACGTTCGAAACCTCCGATTTCCGCAGCACGCTCCCGCGTTTCACTCCGGAAGCGCTCAAGGCCAACCAGGCCGTCGTCAACCTGCTCGCCGCCATCGGCAAACGAAAGAACGCCACCCCCGCTCAAATCGCCTTGGCTTGGCTGCTCGCGCAAAAACCGTGGATGGTCCCGATCCCCGGCACCACCAAACTCGAGCGCCTCGACGAAAACCTTGGGGCGCTCCAGGTCGAGCTCACCGCCGGCGATCTGCGCGAAATCAGCGATGCGGCCTCGCGGATCCCCGTACAAGGCGCCCGCTACCCCGAGCGTCTGGAACAAATGACCGGCCGCTGAGCCGCGCCCCCGAAAGGAATTCCCATGGACATCAAACGCCCCGGCTCTCAACCCTCCGCCAAAGGCCCGGCCGAATGGTTCACCGGCACGGTCCGTCTCGACCCTCTCTTCAACCCGCCCTCTCCGGCCCGCGCTTTCGGTGCCGCCGTCACCTTCGAACCGGGCGCGCGCACCGCCTGGCACACCCACCCCCTCGGCCAGACCCTCGTCGTCATCTTTGGTTGCGGCCGCGCCCAGCGGTGGGGCGGCCCCATCGAAGAAATTCGGCCCGGCGATGTCGTCTGGATCCCGCCCGGCGAAAAGCACTGGCACGGCGCCGCTCCCACCACCGCCATGACCCACATCGCCATCCAGGAGCAGCTCGACGGCAAAGCCGTCGACTGGCTCGAACACGTCACCGACGATCAATACCAGGGACGATGACCGAACTCACCGCCTGGCAGAACTTCTACGTCATCGTCGGCTCCTCCGCCGGCGCCTTGATCGGTCTGCAGTTCGTCGTCCTGAGCCTGGTGAGCGAAATGCGGGGCGGACAAATCGATCCCCAAGGCGGCGGCGCGTATGCCACTCCCACCATCGTTCATTTCGCCACCGTCCTCGGCTTCTCCGCCATCTTATCCGCTCCGTGGAACGACCCTGTGCTTGTGACGATCATTTGGGGCCTGGTGGGTGTCGGCGGTTTGATCTATATCGCCCTCGTCATTCGCCGCATGCGCGCGCAATCCCGCTACCGCCCGGAATTCGAGGACTGGTTATTTCACGTGTTGCTGCCCTTCGCGGCCTATCTGATTTTGGCAGTCACCGCCTATACCGCGCGTTTCAGCCTGCGCCCGTCCTTATTTGGAGTAGCCGCCGCGACGCTCCTGCTGCTTTTCAGCGGCATTCACAACGCCTGGGACGCCGTCACCTACCACGTCTTTAAAAAAGCCGCCGACCCCGACCGGTGACCGAATCGGCCTCAGCGAGGATGAGATTTTACGTTCTGGCGCAGCGTGAAACTGACACCCTTGTTCTCGGTCAGCTTCGGCGAACTGCGGACAGCAGAAACTGAATTTCAGCTTCAATCTCTTCTGGGCGGGATACAGTATCGCTGATACGTTTCCGCAGTAGGCTCCGGAACTTCCTTCGCATCCGATGAACGGCTGCACGCAACGCTCCCCCGGACATCCCCGTCACTTCCGCGAGCGCTTCGTATCCTTTGTCTACCGGATCGCCATTCAGGAAAGGCAGCAGCCGCCGGAAGGTCTCGATGTTTCCGCTTCGTACGTACGCAAGCCGCAACTCCGCCAAAACCTGTTCCAACAAGGATAAGGCCCACCGGCGTTCGAACAATTGTTCAGGGTTCTCGGGCTCCCCCGTCCGGCCCACATACCAGAGCTCCGTTTCGGCTCGATCGATCGAAAATGACTTCTGAAACCCGCCGCGCTTCACGGCGTGCTCTCGATCCCACTCATTGGCCAGAAAGTGCTTTACTGCGGTCAGCAGGAACGAACGAAACCGGCCCTTCTGGCGGTTGGCATCGGCCAGGTAGTTCTTCTCCAAAAGGACGGCAAAAAAGGATTGGGTCAAGTCCTGGGCCTGATCCGGATCATGTCCTCTGCGGCGGATGAAGACATAGACCGGTTGCCAGTAAATTCGGCATAATTTGGCTAGCGCGTCCGCGGACTCCATGTTCCCCCGGGCTGCCGCAGCGACCACCAGGCTCCACGAAGTCGTTCGAAACCGTGATGTAGCGCGTTCGGACATCCTGCCAGGCGCCCTAATATAATCTATCGGAATGCGGAAATGGTGCGCTCTGGCAGCGTCGTTGGCCGGGTTTTATGGGTTGGCGCGGGCGCAGTCGGCCGGGACCGCGGCACTCACTGGAACACTGACGGATGCTTCCGGCGGCGTCGTTTCTAACGTGACCGTTACGACGACCAACGCCTCAACCGGCCAGAAACGGAGCACGACGAGTGGCGCAGACGGCAGCTACCGGCTGACGTTATTGTCTCCCGGAATCTATCGCGTGAGTTTCAGCGCGGCCGGATTCAAAAGTTCGGAAATCGATTTCGTGACCCTGACCGTTACCGAGACGGCCGTGCTCGATTCGGTTCTAGAAATCGGCGCTTCAACGGAAGAAGTGACGGTCCAGGGGCAAGCCCAGATCTTCGATACCGCGACCGCCGCTCAGGGTACAGTGCTCAACAGTCGGACGCTGGCATCCATGCCCCTGACCAGCCGCAACTTCAGTCAAATTCTAGGAGACTCGGCAGGCGTCAGCATTGACGTTAACAACGGGGCGGCGCTCGGGAGAGGTTCGCTTGATTTTAGCGTGAACGGCGCCGCTCCGTGGCAGAACAACTTCCAGATAGACGGCGTCTCGGTCATCAATATGGTGGGAACTGGGAGCATAGCTGACAGTGGTCTTTACGCAGGTATTCCCATTCCGCATCCGGATGCGCTTGAAGAGGTCAAAATCCAGACGTCGACTTATGATGCCAGCTATGGTCGGAACCCGGGTGCGAACGTGAACGTGGTCACCAAGTCGGGAGGCGACGTGTTTCACGGCACCTTGTTTGAGTTTTTTCGCAATACTGCGCTCAATGCGAACAGTTTTTTCCAGAATCGGGATGGCGGCGGGGCAAGGCAGGTGCTGAATCAAAACCAGTTTGGGGGCGCAGTCGGTGGGCCAGTCAGAAAGGACAAACTGTTCTTCTTTGGCAGCTTTCAGGAGACTCGTCAGTTGAATGGAGTGGCAGCCAACGGGACTACTCACGCGTTCCTCCCTCCGATTCCAGAGGGGGACCGCTCTGCACCGGGATTTCCGGCGGCTCTCGGTGCAGCCATGTGCCCGGCGAACCATTCGCAAGATCCGCGGTTCTTAACTGCTTTTGCATTTCTCGGTCAGATGCAAGTGGCCTGCGACGGGTCTAATATTAACCCGATCGCTCTGAAGTTACTGCAGGTGAAGCTTCCGGACGGAAGGTATTACATCCCTGGCTCCGGTATCGCGAACTTTCAGCCGGTCCAGTTTACCAGCGCAGCGCATTTTATCGAACACGAAGTAATCGCCAACGCGGATTATCTTTTTTCCGCCAAAAACAGCCTGGCCGCTCGATACTTGTATTCGCATGATCCCCAGATCTCATCGTTAGGCGGAACACCGGTCGGCCAATTGCCAGGCTCGACGATGAAGAACCTCTTCGCCAATACCAACTCTTCGCTGAAACTCACCTCCGTGGTGACAGCGGCTTTCGTAAATGAAGCCCGCATATCGATGCAGCGGAACATCTCGGCGGGGAGCGATCAGGCCCCCTACACTCCTCAGCAGGTTGGAATCACGCCCATCATACCCAAACAGATGCAGCCGCCCGTCCTGTTTGTCGGTGGAGCATTTGCGATCGGCGGCTTTCCCAATGCCCATTTCAGCCCGAATACGCAGGTGCAATTCGCCGAGCAGATCGCGTGGTCCCGGGGCAAACACACCATCCGCGCGGGCTTCGAGTTCGAAGACATGCGATGGGACCTGGTGTTTGGCGCTGCCGAGCGTGGGGCTGTGGTTTTCCCGTCTTTCGCCGACCTGCTTATTGGACGCGCCGGTTGTACCCAAAACGATTGTGGCGCGGCGAATCCGGGCAGCACGAATGGCTCCCCGTTGAGCAACATCGCAGTATGCATCGCATGCATTCGCAGCGGACCCGACGGAATCGTCCACGGATATCGTTTGCACAACATGAGCGCTTTCTTTCAGCACGACTACGAGCTCAGTCACGATCTTTCGGTGAACGTTGGAGTTCGATGGGAATATGACGGGACCTTCACGGACATTTATGGCAATCTGACGAATGTCTGGCCCGATGATTTGGCAAGAGTGCCCGTGCCGCCGCGATTCGCGTCCACCGGTGACGGCCTTGTGGGGTACGTGGTTCCACGAAACTTTCCTGCGTTTTATGGAAACCCTCCCGCCGGGGTGCGGATCGTCAATCGCGAAAGCACAATTCAGAACAGAATTCCTCTGAGTGATTTTGCCCCGCGTTTCGGCTTAGCATGGCGGCCCCTGCTCATGCGCCGCCTTGTGGTGCGGGCGGGAGCGGGCATCTTCTACGACCGGATCGGAGGCAACACGTTCGTCCATAGCGTGGAGCAAGGCAATCCTTATGCAGTGACCCTCGATTACAGCGGCCCCGGCGCGACGCCTTACAGTCTTGCGAATCTTTTCCCCTCGACTCCGCTTTCTTTCGTGCCGCGCTACTTCGACCCGTCCGGCGGAGGGACATCCAACTTGAACACTCCGTTTTATGAGCGGGTTCATACTCCGCTCATACGTCACTACAGCTTCGCAGTCCAGTACGCATTGGCTCCGAAGTGGATTCTGGAACTCGCCTACGTAGGAGCGAGCGGCATCAACCAAACCGACTATGGCCACAACTACAATGCCGCGTTGCTGGCGAGTCCGGAACGGCCGATCAATGACGTTACGACAAATACCGCCGCAGCTGCAAATGTCAACGCGCGTGTCCCTTATCTTGGGTACCAGCCGGCCGGTTTGCAAGGCACCGCGTTTGACGGTATTTACAATTACAATAGCTTGCAAGCGACGCTTCGCAAATCCATTTCGCACGGGCTTATTGTTCAGGCGGCCTATACCTGGAGTAAGGACTTGACGGATCTCAACGCAGCAGGCTCCGCGAACAGCAATGATCCGCGGAACCTGGCACAGCAATATGGTCCCGCTAGTTTCAATCGGCCGCAGCGTCTTGTAGTGGCCTACAGTTGGGATTTGCCATTTAGCAGTCGAGCGGGGACGATTGGAAAGCTGTTTCAGGGATGGACCGTCTCAGGTAATACTGTGCTGCAGTCCGGTATTCCCTTGACCGTCACGGATGGCAGCGGCGGAACCGTCTCCGGAATCATAACCTCGGGCGCCAGCCGGGCGCAGCTTTGCCCTGGATTCACGTATAGCCAAATTGCCAATCCCGGCAGCATCGAGGCACGCCTTGGCGGCGCCAGCGGTGGACCCGGATATATAAATCCTGCCGCGATTTGCCGTACCCCGGTCCTCGGCTCGGATGGAGCCTCCAGTTACGGAAATTCCGGCGTCGGTATTCTTTCCGGGCCGGCGCAGTCTAATTGGGACATCTCACTGTCCAAGGATACCCGCCTGCGGGAAACCGATGTGCTGCAATTCCGAGCGGAGTTCTTCAATGCCTGGAACCATCCTCAGTTTGCCGGTCCCGGGCTGGATCGCAATACGCCGAACACGTTCGGGGTAATTACCGGTGTCTCCACGAATCCTCGGCTGATTCAATTCGCGTTGAAATACCGGTTCTGATTTAGGGCTGCTTGGGCGGACCGAATCGCCTGAGCAACCCCTGAAAGCGGGAATCGGAGCGGATGCTGTCGAACCGGGCCTCGTCTTTGATGTAGCTATACAAATCCGGCCGCACGTTCATGGCCTTGGTAAGCTGCTCGAAGCCGTGATCCCGATCCTTCAGGGCGAAATAAAGAAGTGCGAGCTCAAAATCGGCGTTCGCGACGGATGTCAGCGCGCCGGGCTTCGTCACGCGTTGCAAGACGTAGAGTGCCTCTCTTCGGTGGCCAAGCAAGGCGTGCAGCCGGCCCACTTCCGGCGCGTAATGGATTCCGCCAAGGCGTTCGGCCTCCTGCTGGAGTCTTAGGGCTTCCGGCAAGTTGCCCGTCATTTCGTAGGTTTCTGCGAGCAGATTGTAGGCGCCGGGATTCTGCGGATCGAGTTCGATGGACCTCCGGAGGCGCGGCGCCGCCAAATCCCATCTGCGCGCCAGGCAAAGCCTGCCTCCCGCCACGCCCTGGATTGTGGGCGATAAAGGGTCCAGCGCGGCAGCACGCTCGATTTCCGGAATCGCCTCCGCAGAACGGCCGAGGACAACAAGAACCGCGCCGTAACTGAGGTGGGCGTCCGCATTGTTGGGGTCCAAGGCGATCGCTCTCTCCAGTTCAGTGATCATTCCCGGGTAATCCTTGTCCTTCCCCGCCACGGTGCTCATGGCGAGATGTGCGTCGGAAAGGTCCGGATCGAGCTCGATCGCTCTCAGAGCACTGCTCCTGACGGCCGCCATGCCTTCTTGAAATCCCGCCCCTCCAATAGTCTCCAACTGTACCCATGCGCTCGTGAGACCAGCGTACGGGGCCGCAAAATCACGTTGAATCTCGATGGCCTTCTCAAAATGCCGGATGGCCTCCCTCCGATTCTCCGGATTGAGCGCCCGGGACCCGAGATATTTCCCCAGTAAATACTCCTCCTGCGCTGCGGGGTTGATCTTGCGCTCACGAGCCAGGCGTGCATTTTCTTGGGGCGTGACCTGCAGGCGAATCTCATGCGCGATCGCGGATGCGACTTCCGCTTCCAGGCCGAGCAGATCGCCACCCTTACGGTCGTACTGCCTGGACCACAGTTGCGTATCGGAAGCGTCAATGAGCTCGGCACGGATGCGGATTCGTCCAGCGGATCGCTCTATGGAGCCCTCCACCACCGCATCTACGCCCAGCTCACGCGCGATCTGAGGCAATGATTTGGAAGAACCCTTGTAACGCATCACCGAAGTACGTGAGATGACCTTCTCAAATGCGTGGATCTGGCCAAGGGTGGAAATCAGCTCCTCGGTCGCTCCGTCGGAAAAGAACTCCTGGTTCGGGTCCCCTGAGAGATTCTGGAGCGGTAACACGGCCACAGAACGGATCTTCGGAACGCGAACCGCACCAGACCTAAGCCTCCAGAACCCGAAACCGCCTGCGACAAGAGCCAACGCGGCAGTGGCGAGTAACCAGGACCGGCGGTGCGTTCCCGCGGGCTTTGCCGCTTCGCCGCTTGGGCGGGATACTCGGCGCAGGTCCCCAGCCATATCGCGCATGGATTGGTAACGATTCGCCCGGTCCTTTTCCAAGGCTTTTTCCACCACCATCCGCACCTCGGCGGGCACGTCTCCGCCGAGCGGTTGAGGCTGGTCATGAATGACCTTCTGAAGGACTTCGAGGTCAGTGGACCCAGAAAACGGCCGATGTCCGGAGAGTAGTTCATAGAGCACCGCGCCGAAGGAGAAGATGTCGCTGCGCGCATCGAGCGGCTCGCCCGAAGCCTGCTCCGGCGACATATATCCGATTGTCCCCACAATCATCCCCCCGCGTGTGTTCCCAGCCGTCAGGGTGCGCGTGATCTCCGAAGGGGCGCCTCCAGACACCTTCGCAAGACCGAAATCCGCGAGCTTGGCGTAGCGGTCGCCGGTGACCAGAATGTTTTCTGGTTTGATATCGCGGTGAAGAATGCCCGCTTCGTGAGCTTTTGAGAGCCCGTCGGCGACACCCAGTAAGATTTCAATGACGGAGCGCCAAGAGCGCATTGAATGACGCGTCCAGTCGCGTAGAGTGCCCGCGTCCGCGAACTCCATAACGAGGTATTGCCGGTCCTCGACTTCCCCCACGTCGTACACCGTCACTATGTGCGGATGATTCAAGGCTGAAGCCATCTGAGCCTCACGCTGAAAGCGCCGCCGGCCCGCGGGATCGGCCAGATCCGGAGAGAGGAACTTGATTGCCACCGGCCGGTTCAGCCGGGTGTCGCGCGCACGGTAGACCTCGCCCATGCCGCCTTGCCCCAAAAAGCCTTCGATCTCGTATGGCCCAATCCGTATACCTGGGGCGAGGCGCTCGCCCGACTTGGTTTGCTGGAGCCCGGCTTCGAAAAAACATCGTGCGCACAAGCCTTCCAGTGCACCGTCGGAAGGGAGCAACTGCCCGCAGCTCTTACATGTCGCAGCGCCAGACATCCCGAATGAAAGGAGTTTAGCAAAAACCGGGGATCCTCAAGTCCGGGCGTAACAAACTCCCGAAAACGCTTCATTCCCTCGTGCGAGCGGAGGAAGCGATGAAAGCAGTGATGATATTCGGGTTTTTGGCAGCGATCGCGAATGCCGGGCCTAGCCTGCCCGGAGAGTTCCAAGTTTGTCTGCGAAACGGGCCGATCGTGGAGCCCTATATTCGTTATGCTGCTCAAACGATAGCGAACCGGATATTTGGAGCTGTCGGAGTAAAACTGGTGTGGAGTTGTGGGATGACTGCGGCGAATTGTCCAAAACCGCCCATCATTGAATTGACCAACTTTACGCCAGAGAATCTCGAGTCGGCAGTATTAGCCACCACCCGAGCCTACGAGCGTATCCATATAACAGTGTATTACCGCCGAATCGAGCAGGCCTCCGATTCGCCGCTGCGGCCCAATCTCTTGGGACATGTTCTGGCTCACGAGATCATGCACATTATCGAGGGAACTGACCAGCACTCGGACCGAGGAGTGATGAAAAGACGATGGGATCTGCATGACTATAATCAGATGGGGAAAAAACCACTGGGATTCACGGACGGCGATATTACCCTGATGCACAGCGGCCTGGCCCGGTGGCTCCACTGTCAGGATGGCCCGGGCAGCAAATGATTCTCGCACTGCTGCGCGGGCGTGTCCCTCGATCCACGCTTCGCGCTGCATTGCGGTGTTGTTATAGGAGCGACGGCCACGTGACGAGACGAAGGGAATGGGTTGTCAACAAACAGGAACCCGAGGCCGCCGCAAAACGCGCCGATCCCAAGTTCTGGTTTGCGCTCATCCGTCCAGAGTTGCAGCGTCGTGAAGCCAATATGCAACTTGGCGACTTGACGTCCGTGTGAATGAGTTCTGGCATTCTTCGTCTTTTCAGAATCCCTCAGTTATACTTGCACCGTGCTGCGACTTGCCCTCATACTCTTCGCCGGATCTGCATTGGCCCAAGCGCCTATTCCTGAGAAGGGTGCTTTTGAAGGGCAGCCTGCGTTTATCTTGGCCAACGACAAGTTGTCGTTGAGCATCTGGGAACGCGGCGGGGCCATGGTCCACCTCGTGCTCAAAGACGATCCGGAACAGCTCAGCCCACTGTGGAACCCGGTGCGGCTTGCGCGCGAGCTGGGGCAAACTCGCGAGGCCGCTGGATCGGCGGGGCACTTCGTGTGCGTCGACGGATTCGGGCAGCCTTCGCCCGAAGAGCGCGCGGCAGGCATACCGATGCACGGCGAGGCGCATGTCGTGAAGTGGGAGGTGGCCAAGGCCGCGAAAACCGGCGCTGCCACCGAGATTGCCTTTCGCGCGCGCTTGCCCATCGTGCAGGAGATCTTTTCGCGCACCTTTCGGATCGTCGACGGCGAGAACGTCGTCTACATGGACAGCACTCTTGAAAACGAACTGGGCGTCGACCGGCCCGTGGCTTGGGCCGAACACACCACCATCGGCTCGCCATTCCTGGCATCCGGCGTCGCCCTGTCGAGCGTTTCGGGAACTCGTGCGCAAAACCGTCCGTATCAGGGTACGGGGAATCCGGGCGCGGAGCGGCGGCTCGCTTCGGGGAAAGATTTTACGTGGCCCATGGCCCTCCGGATCGATGGCAAGCCCACGGATCTTACCGCGCCGCCCGAGGGCGCTCATTTTCTGGACCATGCCACGGTGCTGGTGGACCCCGCTCTCAAATACGGTTGGGTCGCCACCGTGCAGACCGCCAGGCATCTGATCCTCGGTTACGTGTTCCGGCGCACGGATTATCCGTGGGTGCAGAATTGGGGGAACTATCCGGCGAGCGGAAAATTTTCGCGCGGGCTGGAATTCGCCACGCAGCCCTACGATGAGCCGCGGAGCGAGGCCATCGCGAAGAACGGGATGTTCGGCGCGTCTACCTTCCGCTGGTTGCCGGCGAAATCGGCGATCCACAGCAGCTTTCTGATGTTCTACGCTCACACTCCATCCGATTTCGGCAAGGTCGAAAACGTTCGATTCGAGAACGGCGTGATTTCCATCGAGGACGGCGCCAAGCACAAGATCGTCTTGCGCGCTTCTCTGCCCCTGAGCAGCCAACCATAGAGGCCCGGCCCTCCGGGCGGCTCGGCGAGGGACGTCGCCCCCCGCCGGGGCCGTGCTTTTTCAGTAACAGAATTTCAAAATTTTCCATCTACTTGAAACTCACTGCCTTACCGGGAAGCCCGCCCTTCCCCGGGCCGGGCGCCCCACCCCGCCACGCGATAATAGGGGCGTGAGATGGTCAACCCCAAGCGCCTCCCGCTTCCGCTGCTTTCCGAACCGATCCATCGGTTCCGCTTGGTACAAAGCGGAGGCCGGCTCGTATCCCCTTTCGTTGCACCAAAGCTCGGGCCCATTCCGAAACGTACGTTTCGCAAACCGGGCCACAAGGATAACCACGTGAGTCTTTACGATCTCGATCCCGGCGCTGATTGCCCCAACATCGTCCGCATGATCGTTGAGATCCCTAAAAACTCAGGCAACAAGTACGAGTACGACGGCAAACTCGGCGTCTTCCGTCTCGACCGCGCCCTCTACTCCGCCGTCCACTACCCGGGCGACTACGGCTTCATCCCCGGTACGCTGGCGGAAGATGGCGACCCGCTGGATGTGTTGACTCTGGTCGACGAGCCCAGTTACCCCGGGGTGCTGGTCGCGGTCCGCCCCGTCGGCCTGCTCGAAATGGTCGATCAACAGCAGCCCGACCAAAAGGTGCTGGCCGTACCGAACCGCAACCCTCGTTTCGATCAGATTCAGAAAATCGAGGACGTCTTCCCCCACAACCTCCGCGAGATTGAACACTTCTTCACGATTTATAAGGAGTTGGAGGAGAAGAAAACCGAGATGCGCGGCTGGCGCGGCCCCGGCGAGGCGCAGGCGCTCATCCGCACGGCGCGAAAACGTTACTGCGAAAAGCGTCCTGCTTAGGACTACTGGGTCGGCGGCTCGAAATACGCCTGCGCCAGCTCGGGCTTTTCGCGGATCGCGCGCCGCCAGCAGGAACGCGCTTCATCTTCCTGGCCTAGCGCCATCAGCACGTGGCCGAGATTCAACAAAGCTTCGGCGAATTTGGGCTGCTCGTTCAGCGCCTGCTGATAGAATTTCGCGGCTTCGTCGTTGTCGCCGCGTTTTTGGCAGATCAGCGCGGCGTTGTAGTACAGCTCCGGACTCCGCTCGCCGAGTTCGATGAGCCGGCGATGCAATTCGAACGCTTCCCCGTAGTCGTCCTGTTCAAGCGCCAGCGCGGCCAGCCCGCGCACCGCGTCGGAAGAATCGGGGCGCAGCATAAGCGCTTCCTGGAAACAGCGCCGCGCGTGGTCGCTCTGGCCCGAACGCGCGAACGCGATTCCCGCGTTCAGATGCGCTTCGGCCCAGTCCGCCTTCTGCTGGATGCAGTGCTGGAAAGCCTCGGCGCTTTCGTCGTAGGCGCCGCGCAGCAGCTTCAGATAACCCAGCCGGAAGCACGCGTCCATCCACTCCGGGGCATCCTGCGGAATGCCGCTATACAATTTTTCCGCCGCCGGACGGTCTCCCTGCTGCTCCAGCACCAGCGCCAGGTTCCAAATTGTTCCGGCCTGATGCGGATCAATCTGCAGCGCCTTCTCGTAGGAAGAGCGCGCCCCCGCCATGTCGCTCAATTCCTGCTGCACGACACCGAGGTTCAGGTAGGCTTGCGCCGAATCCGCTTTCAACGACGCTGCTTCCGTATACGCCTGCACCGCCTTCTGGTAATTGCCGATCTTGTGATACGCCACCCCGAGGTTGAACCAGTTCTCGAAACGGTCGGGCGCCGATTCCGACAGGCTCTTGCAAAACTGCGCGGCGGCAAGATAATCGCCCTGGCTGAACGCTACGCTGGCCAGCGCCTCGAGCGCCACCGGGGAATCCGGCTGCAGCTCCGCCAGCATCTCTGCGTACCGGCGCACGGCGTCGTAATCTTTGTTCTCGACATACATCGCCACCAGGTTGGAGAGCGCCTCTTCACATTTCGGATTGCGCGCCAGCACCTTGCGATAGAATTCGGTGGCCTCCGCATGACGCCCCGTCTGCTGCAGGCCCACTGCCTTGCCGAACAGCGCCTGCTCATTGTCGGGGAACAGATTCAAATAACGATCGAGCATCTCGATCGCGTCTTTTGGCTGCCCGATGTGGAGCTGGCAGATGCCCAGCCCGAGCAGCGCGTCCGAGCGGGAGCCATCGCACTCATACGCCCGCTGGAACGCATCGGCGGCTTTTTCCCAATCCTTCAGATTGCCCAGGCAGACTCCGAGATTGAAATGCGCCGTGCGGTGATTTGGTTCCCGCTCCACCAGTTGCTGGTAAGTTGCGGCGGCGGCCTGGTAATCGCGGTTTTCGTAATGAATATGGCCGAGCGCGGAATACAGACCGGGATCCTGTTCGCCTGCTTCGACGGCGCGGCTGAGCAGCTTGGCCGCGCTCTCGAGCTTGCCCTCCAGGTGCAGCGAGACCGCTTTCGAGAGCGTACGGCTCACCTTCTTCTGGTGCTTCGGGTCGTTGATCGGCGTCACGCCGGGAGGCGGTGTTTCGAGCGCCTCCATCTCACCCCTTACGAACTCCATGTCTCGATCTCCCCTTTCCAGGAGCCCCCTTCGCGCTGCAGTTTTCCATTCCAGGTCCCGGCGGTTTCCGCCGGCCATAACGCGGCCGTTGCGGGCCCCGGCGCCGGGTTCTGCGGCTGCGGCGCCGGCAGCGCCGGCCTGTCGAGCCGCGCCGACTCGTGCGATTCGATTTCACCGGCGATACGGCCGCACAGCCGGCCCAGCCAGTCGTCGTTCTTGGAGACTTTCATCCAGTAGATCCGCGCCCGCGCCCCCGCTTCGGAAAAGAATCCCACCCCGCCGGCCAGCAGCGTGTCGTCGGACCACGAATCCACTTCCTGCCCTTCAATGGAAGCTGTGTAATGGCTCCCCTTCACTTCCACCGACACGTGATAGGGCATGTTGTTGTGCACCATCACCGAGAGCGGCGTTTCTACTTTGTGGCCTTGCTTGCCGCCGACCACCGGGTAATGCGTCATCGAAATCACCGGCCGCAACCCGGGCTCGAGGATATTGAATTTCATCGCGTAGTAGTTCTGTGGATCCTTGCCGCGAACTACCCAGCTCATGCTCCGGTTTTCGATCTGGCCGAAGAAATCCATGCGATAGTCGGTGAAATTCAAACTCGGCTGATACAGGGCGAGCGGTCCGGGCCGCACATAGCCATCCCTGCTGTGCGACCAGCCGGCCGCCAGGCTCGTGCCTTTGGCGCCCCAGGCAGACATGCCGTTCTCGAAGGTGTCGGACAATTGCACCGTGGCGCGTTTGGCGGCGGCGGTGCGCACCCACGCGACCGGGTGCGAAAGCGCGCTCGGCTCCGGCTGTGCCGCGCGCGAGGCTGCGGTCTCGATCGAGCTGGCCGCGGATTGTGCCCGCGCCGCCTCGCGGTCCATCAGATCCTTGCCAAACTTGCCGGCATTGGCCCCGAACCACAGCGCCATCGCCACTGTGATCGAGGCCGCGATGGCCGTGAACGCGTGCCGCGCCGCTTTGCGCTTGGCAATCGCGGCGGCATCCGGCATCGTAAAGATCTCCGCGAATGCGGGCCGCTTCCGCTCCGGTTTCGGCGCGGACTGATCTTCCAGCCGGTCGAACACCGGGCGCACGGCAAAGCGCGGCAGCTTCAAAGAAGCCGTGCGCGAAACCCAGTCCAGATCGGGCCGCGGCGCCGCCGGGCCGGCCGGCGAATGATATTCGAGAGCGAACAGGCCCGCTTGCGGAACCTCGGTCTGGGGCCGTCCTGCAGCTGCCGGCATCACGGCAGGCGTGCGGGAAGGCGATCCGGCGGCCGGCCGCTCGACCGGGCTTGGAGCGGATTTCGCCCGGGAAGGCGTCGGCGGCGCCGCTGCGCGCGCAGCGTGGGGAACATCGCCCAAGGGCGCTTCCGGCGCGGGAGTTTGTTCGACCAGCAACTCCAGAAGATCGTTTACCGGCGCGATCGCCAGCGGCGTGTAGCGCACGGCCCCCGCAGCAAACGCCACCGGAGCGGCCGCGGCCGCGGGGTGCACGTCGCAGACGGCGGGCTCGCTGTTCGGGGCCGCAAGATAGCGCGCGTCGGGCGCAGGCAGTTCCGGACGCGGGAGTTCCAACCCATTCCATTTGGGCGTAGCGGGCGCCGCCGCGAATGGCACAACCGGCGGTATGGCGTGCCGCGCTTCCATCGGCGCGGGACGGGGCAGCGCGCCCGCCAGGAGCGCCGCGTGGAATTCCGGTTTCGGCATCGCCGGCGCCACCGAAAGCGCGTTCGGCAGACGCAACGAACCGGCCAACGGCAAAGCCTCGGCCGATACTCTGGCCGCCGGGTAGTCGGCAGGCTCGACCACAGGACGGCGCATCCACGCTTCGCTCGGCAGTGGCGGCGTGACGAACTCGTCGAGGATCGGCATCGGCTTGTTCGCCGGTTCCGGCAGCGTGACCGGCACATGGATGTCGACCTCCGCCGCGATCGGCTCATTGCAGGAGCGCTCATTGACTGCGGGAGTTGCCGGCTCGGGCGCCGGCGTACTCATCCAGGTCTCGCTGGGCGCCGGTTCCGCAGGCGCTGCCATCTCGTGGCAGACGGCCGCCGGTAATTCCAGCGCGGCCAGAGACGGTTCGGCGGCCTTTACCAGCGGCGCCGGAATGTTGGGCTGCACGGAAGGCGGGCCCGCCACACGGCATTGCAGCGCAATCGGCCCGCTCAGCAGTTCGCCGTCAGCGGTACGGAGCACCACCGTGCCCAGTTTGGGTTGGGGTAGCGCCAGAAGACCGGCGGCACTCTTGCCGAAATACGAAATCGCTTCCGGGTGATGGGCCAGGCGCGGCTGCGATTTCATCTCGCAGGCATTCAGGTCGAAGCGGGCGAACAGATTGCCGCCCGCGCCCGGAATTTCGAGAGTCCACCATTGCGGAAGCCGGGCGCTGTTTTTGCGGGAACTGAAGTCGAACGCCGCTTCGGATTTCCGCAGCACGCCGGGATTCGCCCGGAGCATTTCCTGAAACGGCGCGACGTTCGTCGGGACAGTCTCCGGCTCACCCACGCGAACCAGAACTTTCTGCAGCCGGTCCTTATATTCCTTCCGGTGCTTCGGGCTGCAAAATTCCGAATCGCGCAAGAGCCGAATCGGGCCGATATCTTTACCGCAGAATAAACAGGCCACGCTCGTCCTTTGACACGTTCCTCGACAGATTATAGGTCTACTAGTACCTCGGAATCTCCCTCCGAATCAGCCATGAATTCCCATAAGCCCGGTAACTATCCGATATTCACTTCGGTTAACCGCAGCGAGGCAGAGAGGCTGCAACAGGCCCGCGCACCGCGGCGCCGGAGACCTTGATATGATGTTTCCTCACCAACAGCCCGGAAGGAGCAACCAACAATGAAACGGATGCGATTCGCGCCCCTGATGCTGGCAGCCGCCGCTGCAATGGCCGTTCCCGCCATGAGCCTGGCTCAAGGCCAACCTGATTTCAGCAAGGTCCAGATCAAGACGAACAAGATCTCCAACAACTTTTATACGCTTGACGGCCAGGGCGGCACGATCGGCGTGCTGACGGGGCCGGACGGCGTATTCCAGGTCGACGGGCAATTTGCGCCGCTGTCGGAAAAAATCGCCGCGGCCGTCCGGCAGGTTGCCAACGGCAACACCGCGAAATTTCTGGTGAACACGCATGTGCACGGCGATCACACCGGCGGTAACGAGAATTTCGCGAAAATGGGCGCCACCATTATGGCGCGGCCCGAACTGCGCGACCGGCTGGCGGCGACGCCCAACACTCCGGCGACCGCGCTGCCCAAAGTGACTTATGACAACCAGGTCACGATCCACATGGACGGGGAGACGATCGAGCTGATTCCGATCCGCCGGGCGCACACCGATGGCGACACGCTGGTGCACTTCGTAAACAACGACATTCTGATGACGGGCGATTACTACCGCTCGCTGGGCTATCCCAACATCGACCGGGCCAACGGCGGAAGCCTCGACGGCATGGTGCGCGGCCTCGCGATCACGGCCAGCCTGGCAGGACCGAATACGAAGATCATTCCCGGGCACGGTCCCACGGTAGACCGCAACGCGGTGATCGCGCATCGCGATATGATCCTGGCGCTGCGCGACCGCGTCGCCAAGATGATCCAAGAAGGAAAGAGCCAGGACGAGGTGTTGGCCGCGAAAATAACTTCGGATTATGATCCGAAAGTGCCGGGCGGCGCGGGAATGACGGCGGACCGGTTCGTCGGCCAGTTGTACGCGGAACTGAAGGGCACGAAGTAGCGCTTATTTCAGGCGCAGACTGTTGGTGACCACGGTCACGCTCGAGAGCGCCATCGCGGCCGAAGCCAGCATCGGAGAGAGCAGCCCGAGGGCCGCCACCGGAATGCCGATCGTATTGTAGGCGAAGGCCCAGAACAGATTCTGGCGGATGATCCGCATGGTGCGGCGGGAAAGCTGAAGCGCTTCGGCGATGCCGTTCAGGTCGCCGCGCATGAGAGCGATGTCGCCGGCCTCGAGCGCCACGTCGGTGCCGGTTCCCATCGCGATGCTGAGATCGGCCTGCGCGAGCGCGGGGGCGTCGTTGATGCCGTCGCCGACCATGGCCACGCGCCTGGCTTCGCCCTGTAGCTTCTTGATCGCCGCCACCTTCTGCTCGGGAAGCACCTCGGCAAGAACATGCTCGATGCCGGCAGCGCGGGCGGCCTGGTCGGCGGCGGCGCGATGATCGCCGGTAATCATCCAGACGTCGAGACCAAGATCGCGCAGACGCCGGACAGCCTCGGCGGATTCAGGCTTGTTCTGATCGGCGATTTCGATGGAGCCTGCCATGGCGCCATCCACGGTCACTTGGATTCCGGGCTTGCCGACCACGACTTCGCGGCCGTCAATCACGGCACGCACGCCAAAACCAGCAGTAGCCGAAAATGCGCTGGTTTCGGCGAGCGCGATGCCGCGCGCGGCGGCAGCCTCGAGAATGGCTTTCGCCAGTGGGTGCTCGGAATACCGCTCCGCGGAAGCGGCGAGGCGCAACAGTTCGCTTTCCGAATAGCCGGGCGCGGGCGCGAGGCGCACTACACGCGGGCGGCCGGCGGTGAGCGTGCCGGTCTTATCGAGCACGACGGTATCGACGCGGTAGGCGGTCTCGAGCGCTTCGCCCCCCTTGATGAGAATCCCGCGTTCGGCGCCGCGGCCGGTGCCGACCATGATCGCCGTGGGAGTGGCCAGACCAAGAGCGCATGGACAGGCGATGATCAGCACCGCGACGGCATTGACCATCGCGGTGGCGAAGGGCGCAAAGAACAGCCAGACGGCGAATGTAAGCAGAGCGATCAGCAGCACGGCCAACGTGAACCATCCGCTGACCACGTCGGCGAGGCGGGCCACCGGGGCATGGGAGCCCTGCGCCCGTTTTACCATCTCGATCATCTGGCGCAGCACGGTGCCGCGGCCGATTTTTTCGGCCGTGAAGCGGAACGCGCCGGAGAGGTTCATGGTTCCCGCGAAGACGCGGGCGCCGGGGCCCTTGTCCACCGGCATGCTCTCGCCGCTGAGCATGGATTCATCTACCGCCGACTCGCCCCCGATCAGCGCGCCATCGACCGGGATACGCTCGCCGGGGCGAACTACGACGACATCGCCCACGCGCACATCGGCCAGCGGCGCTTCAATTTCAGAGCCATCGCGAATGACTCGGGCCTTAGGGGGTTGGAGATCCATGAGGCGGCGGATGGCCTCCGATGCTTTGCCGCGAGCCCGCGCTTCGAGGGTTCGTCCCGTCAGGATCAGCGCGATTATGGCGGCGGCGGCTTCGTAATAGACTTCGTGTCCGCCGCGCGCGGTCTCCACCACAGAATACAGAAACGCGGCGCCGGTGCCCAGCGCGATCAGCGTGTTCATGTTGGCGGACCAATGACGAAGCGCACTCCAGGCGCCGGTATAGAAAGGAGCGCCGGCAAAAACGACCGGGAGAGTCAGGATGAGCTGCAGCCACGCGGTGTGGCCGTGCAGCATCCCGAGAACGAGTACCGGCGCGGCGAAGGCGGCGGCGACGATCAACCGGCGGCGGTAAGCAGCGGCTTCGCTGTCAGGCGCAGGCTCGGTATCGGGCACACCGTAGCCGAGTTCTTCGATGGCTCCGACGAAATCGCCGATTTTGGCTTGTGCGGGATTGTACTCGACCGTAGCCGTGGAAGTAGCGAAATTAACGTGTGCGCGTTCGACACCCGGCGTGTGGGATAGCGTTCGTTCGATGGTGCGGGCACACGCGGCGCACGTCATGCCGCTGACCGGCAGGTCGACGCGCTCCGGGGCAGCGACACTCATGCAGGCACTTCGTAACCGAGCTGCCGGACCGCGTTGGCGAGCACTTCCGGTTTCACGAGGTCGGCATCATATTCGACGCGGGCCTGCCCGGCCTTGAGATCGACGGTGGCCTTGGTCACGCCCGGAGTGCCGTTGAGTTTCCGTTCGACACTGCGCGCGCAATTATCGCAGGTCATGCCTTGGACGGTAAGTTGGACGGTGCCGCTCTTCATATCTATATGATGCGACAGGTGGGGACGGAGGTTCACGGGCGCCGTCGATGGCGGCCCGTACGACTAAAGGCCGAGACGCTTTTTCAACTCTTGAGCGCGCTCCCGGGCAACCTGGAGCTGTGTGCCTTTGGCGTCTTTGAGACGGACCAGGACGCGGCCGCCCATCCAGGCGTCGACTTCGCGAACCCAGTCGAGATTCAGCAAAGTGGCGCGGTGAATGCGGAAGAACCGGCGCGGATCCAGTCGGGTTTCCAGATCGCCCACGGCATGATCCACAACGTAATTCTTGCCCTCGGTCGCGGCGTAAGTAAGTTTATCTTGTGCGAAGAAATGAGTGACTTTGGCCAGGTCTACAACCTGAATCTTCTCACCGACGCGAGAGGCGATGCGCTCCGGATAGGCGGTGAGGGCCGGCTGCCTGACGGCTTCGCTGAGTTGCGCGAGCAGGGCTTTCCAATCCGGCCGCGGCACGGGGCTAGCGCGCAGGCGTTCGATTTTGTCGAGAGCGCGCGAGAGATGTGACGGCTCGATCGGTTTCAGCAGGTAGTCGATCGAATTTACTTCGAACGCCTGGAGCGCGTACTGATCGAAGGCGGTGGTGAAAACGACCAGGGGCTGCGGGTCGAGATACGCCAGCATTTCGAAACCGGTCATGCCGGGCATCTGGATATCGAGGAACAGCACATCGACCGGCCTTTCACTCAAGGCAGCCAGGGCGTCGATGGGGTCGGTGCTGGAACCAGCGATCTCCACGCGGCCGGACTCTTCGAGCATACGCAGAAGGCGCTTCACCGCCAGCGGTTCATCATCGACCACGAAGGCGTGGATCATACCAGGACTTTCTTTTGCGGAACGGCGATTGAAACCAGCATGCGGCCGTCGCGGCGGGTGAATTCCAGGCCGCCGGCGCCGTCGAACAAAGCGGCGAGGCGGTCGCGGAGATTCTCGAGGCCGTGGCCGGCGCGCAAGGCCGAGGCGTCAAAGCCGGGACCGTCGTCGCTGACGTCGAGGAAGAGGCAACCGGAATCGACTCGAGCCGAAACGCGGATCTCGCCGCCGGAGCGGCTGGGCGAGACGACGTGCTTGATCGAGTTCTCGACCACCGTCTGCAGAGTCAGCGGGGGCAGCTCGAATTCTTCGAGGCCGCTGGGGATGTTCAGGGTATAGCGCAGGCGTTCGCCGAAGCGCATCCTTTCGATTTGCAAATAATCCTCGACCACGCGGAGCTCCTGGCGAAGCGGTACGACCGGCCTCGCGCTGGTATCGAGGGAATAGCGCAAAAGGGCGGCCAGGCGTTCGACGGTGCGTTCGGCGCGGGCGGGATCTTCCCGGATGAGGGCACTGATCGAGTTCAATGTATTGAACAAGAAGTGCGGATGAATGCGCGATTCGAGCGAGGAAAGACGCGCCTGCACCTCCCGCTGGCGGGCGCGCTCTTCTTCCAATTGCCGCGCCTGCAATTCCATCCGGGCGGTGCGGAGGCGGTGCGCAAGAAACTCCACGAGCGTGACGACGCCGCCCAAAAGAATCGTAATCGCCACCGCGATGCGCACGCCGTCGCGGAAGTTCACCCAAAAGAAAGCGGGAGAAGACCAGCCGGAAGCGAGGAAAACCAGGTTGGCCGCCAAAGATCCCACTAATGCCATGGCGAGCAGAATCGAGAAAGAGGCAACCCAGGGATACGGCTGGCGCAGGCGACCGAGCCTGGCATTCATCACATACATCGCCGCGAAACAAAGGGTTCCGATGCAGTACGAGTAGATGATCGAAGCGCGGAAGAATTCCCAGAGATGCAGCGAAGAGGGGGAGCGATAGACGAAGGCGAACAGAGCCGGGATCACCCCGCCGGCCGTGTTGACCAGCAGAGCGACCCCGATACGCCGCAATGGAGTGTTGATTCTCATTTCGCGACGTGGCAGCCCAAGCATTGTACCGTGCCGGTGAGACTGCCGGTTGACAGGAAGGCGCGGGCCTGGCTGAGATGACCGTTTTCCGGATCGTCGACCGCGGCCAGCTTCAAGAACCACTGCCGGGCTTGTTCGGCGCCGCCGAGGCGCTGGTATCCTTCAGCCAGACCAAACAGCAACTCGCCGCGGGCATGCCCGGGCAACTGATCGAAACGGGCTTGCTGCAACTCATAGGCGCGTTCGTAATCGGCGAGTCCCATGCGAAGCAGCTCTTTTCCATTGTCGCCCGGGACATTGCGGCTGGCGATGAGCAAAGTGGCGCCGCGGGGAATGATCACGCCCAAATTGTCGGGCGCCAGGGCGACGGCGGCGGCCATCTCATCGAGTCCGTTCTTGTACAGTTCCGCGGCTTTGGGGAGATCACCGCGCTGCGCGGCGAGGCCGCTCAGGTAGAACGTGCCGGAACCATGCCAGACCATGGCTTCGGCATGCCTGGGGTTCGCAGACAGTATGTCTGCGCACTTCTTCATGGCGCGGTCAAGGGCCTCACGATTTCCCGCGAGCCCCGCGAAGAAATCGGCACGGATCACGTAGTCGAAACGCTCCTGAGCGCCGAGCAGAGCCGCGGCCGCCAGCAACAAGATCATCTGAGTCTTGGCAATCATGTGAACCTCCTGGTGCCATTCAAGCGCGGGAAGCCGGCGGCGTCGCGGTGTTTCGGATCATCCGTTGGAATGACGGATGAACCGTCGATTTCGGGAGAAGAACCGTATACTGGCGGAGGAGGAGTGCGAATGATTTTCGCCGGCGTTGCCTTGGCGCGGCGTCTCGAAGCAGCCGAAGCGGCGATCGCGCGCGGTTGTGCGGAACGGCAGCCCGGGTCGGCCGTATTGGAAGCCGGAGGCGGCGTCGCCTTATTTCAAGGAGCCGATTCGCCGCTCACCCAGGCGGTGGGCCTGGGTTTGAACGGACCGGTGGCGAAAGCGGAGTTAAATGCGATCGAAGCGTTTTTTCGCGCACGGGGAGCGCCGGTCAGGATCGACCTTTGCCCGCTTGCGGATGCGGGCTTGCTCGATTCGCTGGGGCGGCGCGGATACCGGGTCACGGAATTTAACAACGTTCTGGTCCGGCAACTGGCAAGCCCGGAAATCACGCTGACGCCGCGCGTGCGGCGCGCTCTGCCGGACGAATGCGACGTGTGGGCGCACGCGGCCGGGTGCGGTTTTTTCGAACAGGCCGAATTAACCGAAGCCGAGATGGATGTGGGCCGGGCCATTTTCACGATGCCGGGGGCGCTTTGTTATCTGGCCACTTCCGAGGCCGGCGAGAGCAGCGGCGGGGGCGCTCTGGCAACGTGCGGCAGCATGGCCATGCTGTTCGCCGACAGCACGGTTCCGTGCCATCGGCGCCAGGGGGTGCATCGCGAATTGATTGCGGCGCGACTCAATGAGGCGGCGGCGCTCGGCTGCGATACGGCTACGGCGTCAACCGCGCCGGGCTCGCAATCGCAGCGTAATTACGAGCGGATGGGGTTTCAGGTGGCGTACACGAAGATCACCCTGGTGGGATAGCGGGGAAACGTCCGCCTGTCCCGGTTTATGGCTCTGGGACGGCGTGGCGTACCAACAATTCGACGGCTCGCCCATTGCCGGCGCGCCCGGCGGCGCGGGCATGCTCCCAGGCTGCGCCGCGATCACCGCGCACGGCGTAAATCTCGGCGAGCGCGACGTGGGCATCGGCATAGCCGGGATCGAGTCGCACGGCTTCCAGCAGCAGGCCCAGCGCTTCTTCCTGGCGGTTCTGCATTCGATACAGTTGCGCAAGATTGTGAAACGGGCGCGGGTCCGACGGATTCTGCGCAATCGCGGCCCGCTGCTCCGCGATATGGCGGGCCGTCTCCTGATCGAGCGCGAAATCGATGACTTCCTTGCGCCAGAAGCTCACTGCTGCGATCCTACCAAAACCAGGCGGACGTCCATCACGTTGGTGTGGGTGGGACCGGTTTTGACCAGGTCGCCGAGCGCTTCGAAGTAGCGGTAGGAGTCATTGCGGTCGAGATAGGCGCGGGCATCCGGCTGCCGGCCGAGCGTGCCGCCGTCGGCAAGGGCGCCGGCGGCGTCGGTGGGGCCATCGGTGCCGTCGGTACCGGCGCTAAAGATTACGGTGTTCGGGAGGCCGGCGATATCGAGCGCGGCGGCGAGGACAAATTCCTGGTTGCGGCCGCCACGGCCTTCGCCTCTCAAGGTAACGGTGGTTTCGCCGCCCGAAATCACGCACGCCGGCGGGCGGATGGGATGGCCGCTGCGGACTATCTCGCGCGCGATGGCGGCGTGCACGCGGGCGATCTCGCGCGTCTCGCCCTGCACCTCGCTGGAGAGGAGAAGCGGGCGCAAACCAAGCTCGCGAGCGCGGCGCGCGGCGGCCGCCAGGGCCAGCCGGTTGCTGCCGATCACGGTATTGCGGACCCGGGCAAAGAGGGCATCCTCGGGCTTCGGGGTCTCCGGCAATTCGCCGCGCGCTCCCGATTCCAGACGAGTCCGCACGGAAACCGGCAGGCGGGCCGATATGCCGTACTTTTCGAACACAGACAAGGAATGCGCAAACGTCGTAGCATCGGGCGCGGCGGGGCCGGAGCCGATTGTGCCGGGATCGTCGCCAATGACATCGGAGAGCAGCAGGGCTTCGACGCGGGCCGGCGCGGCGAGGCGCGCCAACTGCCCGCCTTTGATGCGCGAGGTGTGCTTGCGAACCGTGTTGATTTCGTGAATGTCGGCGCCGCAGGCAAGCAGCAGGCGCGTGATTTCCTGTTTTTCCTCCAGGGTCACGGGATCGGCCGGCAGCGGCATCAGAGCGGAAGCGCCGCCGGAAATCAGGCAGACGACCAGATCGTCGCGGCCGGCGCTGCCGGCGATCTCGGCGATGCGGCGCGCTCCTTCCACGCCGCGCTGGTCGGGCACGGGATGCCCGGATTCATGCAATTGGATGCGGCGCAGCTTAACACCCGACGCCTCTTTCACATTGAGGAAACCCGCGGTGATGCGGCACCCGATCACGCGCTCCGCGGCCTCGGCCATCGACGCGCCTGCCTTGCCGGCGCCGACCACATAGATATTACGGAAGCGCGCCAAATTGATGCGCTTCAGGTGGCGGACGACGGCGGCGCCAGGATCGGCCGCCGCCAGCGCGGCTTGAAAAATAGAAAGCGCGCGGCGGCGCAATACGGACGTCGAGACGTGCTTGATCATTTCAGAAGCGGGTGCCGGAGGATGGCTTCGACTGCGTCGGCGGGATCGTCGCTCTGAATGGCGATATGGATATCAGCCAGAGCATACGATTCGCGGCGCGACCCGTAAAGAGCGGCAACTTTTTCCGGGTCGCGCGCCAGGGGGCGGTGGGCGGCGGCGGCGGTGCGGCGGGAGACGATGTCGAACGGACAATCGAGCCACACCGTGAGACCGTGATCCTGTAAAATGCGGCGCGTCTCGGGCTGCATGAACGCGCCCCCACCGAGGGCGACCACTGCCGGACGGCCGCGTTCGATCCAGAGCGCGTGCCGGCGCACGATTTCAGTCTCGATGCGGCGGAACTCGGGCTCGCCGCGTTTTTCGAAAATCTCGGAAATCGAAGTCTTCTCGGCGGCTTCGATCTCGTCGTCGGTATCGAAAAAACTCCAGCCGAGCCGGTGCGCGAGGAGCCGGCCAATGGTCGATTTGCCGGAACCCATGAAACCGACCAGGTAAATGCCGGGGGTGCCTTTCAGCTTGATGTTCATGCGGTTTGATTCAAGGCGGCCATGCGCGACTCCACAAACGAGGGAAACAGGCGCATGGCAACAATAAACAGCCAGCCGCTGCGGGGCGTCACGACGGTGCGCGCGTCGCGCTCGATGCCACGCCGGATCGCGGCGGCGCATTGTTCAGCCGTGATGGTAAACCGCCGCGCCCGCACCATTGCGTTGGGAGGCGAGCCCCCGCGGGCGTGCTGCTGGAACGCGGTACGCACATACCCCGGACAGACGACCATGGTACGGACACCGTCGCGCTTCAATTCCATGCGCAGACCTTCGGTGAAGGCCCCGACGGCGAACTTGGAAGCGCTGTAAAGGGTTAGCCATGGCAGCGAAACTTTGCCGGCAATCGAACCCACGTTGACGATCATGCCGTGGCGGCGTGCGCGCATGTGCGGAACCACCAACTGCGTCAGACCAAGGAGCGCAAAAAAATTCAGCTCCATGAGGCGGCGCACTTCCTCGAGCGGCGCGTTCCAGGAAGGGAGATACAAGCCGGCGCCGGCGTTGTTGATGAGGATATCGATGGAGCCGTAGCGGGCCAGTGTACGCTCGACGACGGAGCGGCGCGTCTCTTCGCTGGTGATATCGCCGGGCGTGATCAGGGCGCCGGTGCCGGCGGCCGCGGCGGCGAGCCCCGCTTCGGAGCGCGCGGCGAGCGACAGCCGGGCTCCGGCGCGCGCGAGCTCCATCGCGCAGGCGGCCCCAATACCTTCCGAAGCGCCGGTAATGAGGGCCACGCTACCTTTGAGTTGCATGAACGCACGGCGAATGCGGGCATCGCATTGCTGGTGATTCGCCGGAAACGCCATAATATTAGCATGGCATCGGGGTTGATCCCACTTTTTCCGCTGTCCGTAGTCGTCTTTCCGCGGACACCGCTGCCGCTGCATATTTTCGAAGAGCGCTACAAGGAGATGGTGGGAAACGCGATTCGCGACAACTCGGAATTCGGCATCGTGCTTGCGCAGGAAGAGGGCATCGTGAACGCGGGTTGCACGGTAATCGTCGAGAAACTCAAGCACATGTACCCGGACGGCCGGATGGATGTTTTGACGCGGGGGCGGCGCCGCTTCGAAATCCAGTCGCTCAATGAGGAAAAGTCGTATCTGCAGGCCCAAGTCACCTTCTTTGACGATGACGATCTTTCGGAAACTCCGGCGGAACTACGCGACCGGGCGCTCGCGAATTACCAGGCGCTCAGCCAGCTCGGAGTGACGCACGTCCCGGAGGAGCCGAACCTGAAGGACCCCCAGCTCAGCTTTCAGCTCGCGCACGCGGTGCCGGACCTCAATTTTTTGAGCATGCTGCTGCGCCAGCGGTCGGAGCGCGGACGGCTCACCGAGCTGAACGAATTTCTCGCGCAATACATTCCGCGGCAGCAGAAAATCGAGCGTGTGAAAACACTGGCGCCCACGAACGGACACGCCGGGAAACCCGCGGGGATCTAAATGCTGGAAGCAGTCCGGGACACAAAGCGCCCGCGCCGAGCGGCATCATTTTGCGTCTCGGCGTCGATTCACGGCATGGTGCTGGGCTGGGTGGCGTTGGCGCCGCTGGTGCCGCCGGCCCGGCCGAGCCTGTACGACCAGGAGATCCGTCCTTACGAAAATAAAATCGTCTGGTACAACCTAAGTGAACGGCTGCCGGATATCAGCCCGCCGGAGCGTGACACGCGGCCGCCGCGGGCGCGGCGCCAATCGCAGCAGACGCTGGTGGCAGGACCTCGGGATAATCAGCGGCCGCAGCTGATCTGGAGGCCGGCGCCGGAGATCGGGCCGGCGGCGCCGGTACCGGCTCCGAACGTGGTGGCGCTCACGCCGGCGGCGGGTCCATTGCGCGATTTCACGCTGCCCGCGGAGCTGGCGCGGCCGAGATCCGCCGACCCGGCGCTGCCGGATGCGCCCGCAGTGGCGATCGTGGACTTGAAACCGGTGCCGCTGGCGGCGCCGGCGCGGCCCCAGCCGAAGCCCTTCCAACCGCGCGTGGAGGAGCGTCCCGCGAGTGCTCCGGCTGAGTTGCCCGCGGCGCCAGAGCTCGCAATGGCAGTGGATCGGGCGACAAACACGCCGCTGCTGCCTCCGATTCAACCGGCGCGGCGCACATTCATTCCGCCGCTGGAAGCCACGCACGCACCGTTGCCGCAGGTTGCGGGTCTTCCGGCCGCTCCATCGATCGGGGTTCCGGGCGCGAGTGCGATTCCGCTGCCGGCGGGGACGACGCCGCGGCCGTTGCGGCCGTTTGCCGCGCCGGCGCCGCAGAAGCAGGAGGGGCCGGCCGCCGCGCTGGCCGAAGCGCCGGCGGTGGCGAACCGGGCTTCGGAAGCGGCGCTGGCGATCGTGAGTCCATTTCCCGTGCGCGAAGCGCCCGTGCCCACTCCACGCTCGTCGCAAACCGCGGGCTTTTCCCAAGGTCCTCAACCGCGCGACGATGGCGCCGATTCGAGCGCGCAGGCCAGCCAACTAACGGTGCCGGGCCTGTTGGTCCGCAACGGATCGAAGGATGGGGAGCCTGCGCTGATGGCGGCGCTGGAACCGCCCACTTCGCGGGCGAACCTGGCGGCAGCCGCGCGCTCGATCCAGCCGGGAGTGGCGGGAACGGCAGCGGATCCCTCGCTGGCCCATATCACGGCGGCGCCCGACCCGCGCCTGGCCGGCCGCACCGTGTACGGCATGGCCGTCCAAATGCCCAATATCAGCAGCTACTCGGGAAGCTGGCTTATCTGGTTCGCGGAGCGTGATCCGGCGCGCGGGCAGCCCGCCGGGAGTATGCAAGCACCGTCGCCGCTGCGCAAAGTGGATCCCAAGTACTTTCCGGCGGCGCTGGACGAGAAGGTGGAAGGCAAGGTGCGGCTGGCGGGAGTGATTCGCAAGGACGGGCACGTGGACCATATCGAGCTGCTGCAACATCTCGACGAGCGGCTCGACGAGAGCTCGCTCCAAGCGCTCGGAAAGTGGGAATTCGAGCCCGCGCGGCGCAACGGCGCGGCTATCGAAGTCGACGCCGTGTTTGAGATTCCCTTTCACCTCGCTCCGAAAGCCGCCAAATAGACGAATGCGCCTGCACCTGATCATTGATGCGGACGACACGCTCTGGGAAAACAATATCTACTTCGAGCGCGCGTTCGAAGAATTTGTCCAGTTTCTGGACCACTCGTCCATGACGCCGCGCGAGATCCGGGACGTGCTCGACGAAATCGAGGCGACGAACGCCAGGATTCACGGCTACGGCTCGCTCAATTTCGGGCGCAACCTGAAGCAGTGCTATCAGCACCTGTCGGAGCGCGAAGTGCGGGAAGAAGATCTGAAGACGGTGATCGGATTCGCCGAGCGAATTCTGGAATGCCCGATGGAAGTGATCGAGGGCGTGCCGGAGACGCTCGAGTACTTATCGCTCAGGCATGACCTGACGCTATTCACAAAAGGGCATCCCGATGAGCAGCGGCTGAAAGTAGACCGCTCGGGGCTGGGGGTATTTTTCCAACACACGGCGATTGTGCGCGAAAAAGACACGAAGGCGTACCGGGACCTGGTGGCGGAAAGGCAACTCGATCCGGACCGGACGTGGATGATCGGCAACAGCCCGAAGTCCGATGTGAACCCGGCGATGGCGGCAGGGTTGAACGCTGTGTTTGTGCCGCACGCGCACACCTGGGTGTTGGAGAAGGAGGAGATCCGGGCCGGCAAGGGGCGGCTGCTGATAGTGGAGCGGTTCTCGGACCTACGCGATCATTTCTGAGATCAGCCGAGCACCTGCCGGGCCGTGAGCGCGATCAGCAGCGCGGCTGCGCCCAGGAACGTGCCGAAAGGCAATTCATAGGTGGCAGGATCTTGGCCGGTGATCTTGATGTAACCGTAGCCGATCACCGAACCGGCAATCGACCCCAGCACTAACGTGTACAAGGCGCCGCCAAAGCCGAGGAAGCTTCCGACCATCGCGATCAGCTTCACGTCGCCCAGGCCGAGGCCTTCGCGGTGACGGACTTTCTCGTAGACCCAACCGGCCAGCCAGAGAAAGGAGGGGGGAAGCGCCGCGCCCATCACGGCCTCCATGAGCGACAAGCTGCGCGGGCTGAATTCGACGTGGGTAATCAAGGGAAAGAGGCCGGCGAGGCTGGGTGGGACCTGCACGAAGATGGAAAGAACCAGGCCGACGACGGTGCCGCCGATGGTCAGCTCGTCGGGCAGGATGCGCTCTTCAACGTCGGCAAAAATGAGGCCGACCAGAATGGCGCCGAAGACGCACATCTTCAACGCCGCCAGATCGGCGCCGTAGATCCAGACGAACGCAAAAAACAGCAGGCCCGTTCCCAACTCGACCACAGGATAGCGGAGCGGGATGCGGGCGCCGCAATAACGGCATTTCGCGCCGAGCATCAAGTAACTGACCAGCGGAATATTGTCATGCCATGCGATGGTTTTTTCACACGACGGGCAATGCGAGCGAGGCCGGACAACGGAGAGATCGCGCGGCCAGCGATAAATACAGACGTTCAAGAAACTGCCGATGATCAAGCCGGCAAGGAGAGCGAGAATAGCTGCAGTCAAGCGAGCACCTGGCGATAAACTTCCATGGTACGGCGAACCATGCGGTCGGCGGTGAAATTTTCTTCGACGGTGCGGCGGGCCGCCTGGCCGAGGCAGGCGGCGTAGTCGGGCCGCTCGGCCAGGCTGTGGATCGCGGCGGCGACGGCTTCGACGGCATTCTCCACGAGCAGCCCGTTCTCGCCGTGCCTGATAATTTCGGGCAAGCCGCCGATTTTGCTGGCGATCACCGCCACACCGGCCGACATCGCCAGCAAAACGGCGGAGCCGAGGCCCTCGGTGTGCGTGATATAGACAAAGACGCCGGCGTGGACGAGGTCGCGCTCCAGATCGGTGGTGAGGCGCAGCGGTACAGCGGACAATTGCGCGGCTTGCAAGGCCAGGGAAGCGCCTTTCTGAGAGTCGGCGGTGTTATCGACTGCGAGGACGGCGGTTCCCCAACTTTTGTCGAGAAGCGGCACGCCATCATGGATCACGGTGATCTTCTCGTCGGGGACGCCCCCCTGCCGCAACACGGACCGGACGTGCTGGGAAACGGCAATAAAGGAACGGGCGCGGCGGTACTTCCAGGGCGCGCTGATCGGAAATGCCACGCGGCGGGAAACCACCAGCGGCGCGCGGCGCGCGGGCAGGGCGAGAGTATGGCTCCGCGCATCGTGCGTATGGACGAGATCATGACGGCGAGCCAGATCGAGCGTCCGCAAGAGGCCGAGGGGTTCCACGCGCCAGCCATTCCGACGCGCCATTTCGAATAACGGAGCAGCGGGGCGCGCCAGCAACGTGCACTCGACGCCGGCGGCGGTCAAGCCTTCGATCAGCCGCAGCACCTGCCACTGGCCTCCGCGCATTTCTCTGCCGGAATCGAGGTGCAGGATCTTCATCCGCTCATGTTTCTCGCTTTAGAGTATTTCAGGAATGTGTAGAAAGCCGCCATGTAGGCGATAATCACGCCTTCGAACCCGTCCAGAAAACCGCGCTGGAGAAAATAAGTTTTGACGAACGTAAAGGGCGGGTCGAGCAGCAAACGCCAGAGGCCGATGGGAACCTGGCGCGCGGCGAGATCCTGCGCCGCCAGCGTGGTGTAGCGGTCGAGCGATTTCAAATGCTCGGAGAGAGAATCGCAGGTGAAGTGAAGAATGTTGGAATTGAGGTGGCCCACGCGGCCTTCGGGCCGGACGCTCTCATGGACGACATCGCCGACCCACTTCGCCTTGGCGCGATGGTAGAGGCGCACCTTGCGGTCGGGATACCAGCCGGAGTGAAAGATCCAACTGCCGAGATAGCGCGCCAGGCGCGGCATGGTGTAGGCGTCACACTTCGGACCTTCCTTTTTGAGGTGCCAGATCTCGGCCTCAAGCGCTTCGCTCAGGGCTTCGTCGGCGTCGAGAGAGAGGATCCAATCGTGAGTGGCTTGCTCGGCGGCCCAGTTTTTCTGGCCGGCATAGCCGCGCCAGCCGGCTTCGATGACGCGCGCGCCGAGTTTTTCGGCGAGCTCGACTGTGCGATCCACCGAACCGCTATCGAGGATCAGAATCTCATCGCAGCAGCGCAAGCTCTCGATGGCACGCGCGATGTTCCGTTCCTCGTTGAGCGTGATGATGGTCGCCGTGATTTTCATGGCGGCTCAGATTCCGCCGGTCATGATCGGGGCGGGCATGAAGCAGAGCACAAAAATCACCATCGCGATCCAGCCGAGCTTGCGGCGGCCGGCGCCAAGATCGCTGGCATCGTAGATGACCGGATGGCGGCGCCCCATCCAGAACAGCACGATGGCCCACAGCAGCCATACCCACCAGAACAGCGCCAGAGGCACCAGGGCGATGATGGCGATGAGCGAAATGCGCCGGTGTTTTTCGCCTACCAGGGAGTAGAGAATGTGGCCGCCATCGAGCTGGCCGATGGGTAACAGGTTGAGCGCGGTGGCAAAGATGCCGATCCAGGCCGCGCGCGCCACGGGGTGGAGGTAGATATCGGCATCCTTCGCCGCGGGGAAAATCGCGTGCTGCAGCAGCCATTGCAGCAGCGGCACACCGAAGTGGATGCTGCCTTGATCGTCGATGCCCGGTATGACTTTGGAAAACGCGAGCCCGACTCCGAGCGCGGGCAGCAGGAAGACGAAACCGGCCAGAGGCCCGGCCACGCCGATGTCGAACAAAATCCGCTTGGTATAAATTGCCGAGCGGATCCGAATGAAGGCGCCGAAGGTGCCGATGAGGGAGGGGGCCGGCAGGAAATAGGGCAGGCTGGCATCCACGCGGTAATACATACAAGCCAGATAGTGGCCGAACTCATGCGCCAGCAGAATGGCCGCCAGCGTGAGCGAGAACGGCAATCCGGCAAACAACAGGGCGGGATGGCGCCAAACGCTGATGTAGGTATCGAAGCTGTGCTCTACATCAAAAGGCAGATTGCGATCAAAATCCGTCTGCAGGGCGACACCGACCATGGTGGTGGTCAGCATCGTCAGGAGGAATAGAAGGCCGTGCAGCCAATAGCGGTCGCGCGGGCGCGCCACCTCGGCAAAGTACTCCGCACCCACGCCGGGCTCCGCGTAGGAGGGATAGGGCGCAGGAGAAAAATCCTGGGATGACACGATACGGGGACAAACCGCCGCTTACTGCAGCGTCTGCAACTCCTTGCCGGGCTTGAAGCGCACGGCCTTTCCGGGCGGAATGGAAACTTCGGCGCCAGTTCGCGGATTCCGTCCGATGCCGGTTTTACGGGGCTTCACGTTGAAGACGCCGAAGCCGCGCAGCTCGATGCGGTCACCCTGCTCGAGAGCCTTCTTCATGGATTCGAAGACGGTCTCGACCGCCATTTCCGCTTTGGTTTTAGTAATTCCGGTCCGGTTGACCACTTCGTTAATAATGTCCAGCTTGATCAAGTCAGGCCTCCTCCTGCGGCACGGGGCGAGCTGGTTCCCGCTATCGACAACCACATGATAGGATTGAATTTATCTCAATGTCAAGCGAGTCGACGAAGACCCGGGCAGAAGATGTTTCCAGCGAGGACTTCCGCCGGGCCTGCGGCCGCTTTGCCACCGGTGTCGCAATCGCTTCCGTGATGGACGAAGCGGGTACCGCGCACGGGCTGACTGTCAGTTCGTTCACTTCGGTGTCGCTCAATCCACCGTTGCTGCTGATCTGCCTGGGGCAGGAAGTGACGATGATCGAGGCGTTTCGGCGCGCGCCGTACTTTGGAATCAACATATTGCGGGAACAGGACCGGGAACTTTCCCAGCGTTTCGCAACCAAGGGCCTGGACCGGTTTAACGGCATCGGATGGCGGCCGGGCCGCACGGGCGTTCCGCTGATCGATTCCGCGCTCGCGACGATTGAGTGTGAGACCTATCAGCGGTTCGGGTCGGGCGACCACGACATTCTGGTGGGCCGGGTGGTGGGAACGCGGGTCGAGGAAGGCACACCGCTCCTCTATTACGCGAGCCGCTACCGGAAGCTGGCGTTAGACTGAATTGGTGGCCCATCCTCTTTCTTATCTCACCGATCAACTGAACCAGTGGCGGCAGGAAGGCACGTACCAGCGGCTGCGCGTGCTGGAATCGGAGAGCGCGGCAGAATCGCGATTCGACGGCAAGAACGTCATCAATCTGGCTTCGAACAATTATTTGGGGCTGACGACGCATCCCAAATTGCGCGAAGCGGCGCTCGAGGCGACGCGCAAATACGGGGTCGGCTCGGGCGCGGTGCGGACCATCTCGGGTACGATGTCGCTGCACATGGAATTGGAAGAGCGCATCGCGGCGTTCAAGCATGTGGAAGCGTGCGTCGTGTTTCAATCGGGCTTCGCGGCCAACGCCGGGACCGTTTCGGCGATTCTCGGCCCGGAAGACCACATCATTTCCGATGAGCTGAACCACGCCAGCATCATCGACGGCTGCCGGCTCTCGCGCGCCAAGATCCACGTATTTGTGCACAAGGAGGTGGCGGCGGCAGAGCGCATCCTCGCGGAGCTTGACGGCACTCCGGGACGTAAGCTGCTCATTACCGACGGCGTTTTTTCCATGGACGGCGACATCGGTCCGCTGCCGGGGCTGGTCGAGGCGGCGGAGAAGCACGGCGCCATCATGATGGTGGATGACGCGCATGCTTCGGGCGTGCTGGGGCGCAACGGACGGGGGACAATCGACCACTTCGGCGTGCACGGGCGCGTGCAGGTGCAGGTGGGGACACTGTCGAAAGCGATCGGGGTACTGGGCGGGTATGTGTGCGGCAGCCGCGACCTGATCGAATTCCTTTATCATCGCGCCCGGCCGTTTTTGTTCTCGACCTCGCACCCGCCGGCCGTGGCGGCGTCCTGCATAGCGGCGTTCGAAGTGCTGGAACGTGAACCAGAACGCATTCAGAGTCTATGGGATAACACGAAATACTTCAAGGCCGGCTTGATGTCCGCGGGATACAACACCGGGACGAGCGAGACGCCGATCACGCCGGTGATTGTCGGGGAAGCGAAGCAGGCGCACGAACTGTCGCGCGCGCTGTTTGAAGAAGGAGTGCTGGCTACGGGAATCGGTTTTCCGACGGTGCCGAAGGGCAAGGCGCGGGTGCGGACGATCGTGACGGCCACGCATACGCGGGAAGAACTCGACCGGGCTCTGGAAGCTTTCCGCAAGGTCGGGAAGAAGCTGGCGCTGGTGAGCTAACCGCGGCGCAGGACAGCAAGACCGGAGCCGGCGCCGATGAGCAGACCACCGGCTACCCGGTTCGTCCAAGCCGCGTACCGAGGCTGGCGCGCCAAAGCCGAGGCGCGGCCGGCGGCGAGGCCGTAGCCGGATAAGACGCAGAACTCGATCACTACCGAAGTCACGCCCAGGATCGCGACCTGGGGGATCACAGGGTGACGCGGATCGATGAATTGCGGCAACAGCGCGGTAAAGAAAATGAGTGCTTTGGGATTCGACATCTGCACCACAAAACCATCGGCGAGTAGGCGGCGCGTCTTTTTTTGCGGCATGTCGGCGATCGAGAGCACTTCAGACTTGCCGAACACCGCGCGCAGGCCGAGGACAATCAGGTACGCGGCACCGGCCCATTTCACAATGAAGAACAACGTATAGGAAGCTACCAACAGGGCGCCGAGACTTGTCGCCGAGAGCGCAAAGTAGACGGTGTTCGCGGCGAGAATGCCGAGGCTCGAGGCCAGGCTGCGGCGCGGGCCGGCGCGCAGAGCGCTGGAGAGCACGAACAGCACCGCTGGTCCCGGCGTCAGGCACAGAACAGTCTCGGTGGTGAGGAAGATCCACCAGGTGGTCCAGTTCATGGCCGTTTCCGGATTTCCTCGACCGCCGCGCATGCGGAGATCGGCAACAAACGAGCCAGCGGCATGCCCACATTATAGTCCCGGGCCTCGCATGCTACGCTCGATTTGACATGAATCACGCGGGGTTTGATCTGGCGGCCGCGGCCCGCCAGGAAATGATCGATCACGGTTTTCAGCCGGACTTTCCGGCGGGTGTGGCGGAGCAACTCGCCGGGATTAACGGGCGGCCGGATCCGTCACTGCGCGACCTGCGTTCGCTGCTGTGGTCGTCAATCGACAATGACGATTCGCGCGACCTGGATCAGATCGAATGGGCGGAGCGCACGGGCGGCGGCATCCGCGTGCTGGTGGCGATCGCGGACGTGAGCGCTTCGGTGGCGCAGGCAACGCCGATCGACGCGTATGCGGCTCGGGAAACCACAACTGTATACACGGGCGTGCGCACGTTTCCCATGCTTCCGGAGCGGCTCTCGACCGATCTGACGTCGCTGGCCGAAAACCAGGATCGGGCGGCGGTGGTAATCGATATGACGATAGCGTCCGATGGTTCGATCCAAACGAGCAGCAGCTATCGGGCAGTGGTCCGCAACCGGGCGCAGCTGACCTACAACGGTGTCGGACCGTGGCTCGAGAATACGGCGCCGGCGCCGCCGAAGGTGGCGGCCTCGCCCGATCTGCAGGCGCAGCTGAAATTGCAGGATGAAGCGGCGCAACAGCTCTGCGAAGCGCGGCACCGGCATGGAGCATTGAGTTTCGACCGGTTGGAAATCGAACCGCTCGTCAAGGACGGGCAGGTGCAAGGACTGGCCACCCGAAAACATAATCGTGCCGGGCAGTTGATTGAAGACTTCATGATCGCGGCCAATGAAGCGATGGCGCGCGCGCTGCGCGAGGCGGGCGTAGCTTCGATCCGGCGTGTCGTGAAGGATCCGGAACGCTGGCCGCGCATTGTGGAACTGGCGCGGCAATACGGCGAACAACTGCCGGCGGAACCAGATTCCGGGGCCTTGAACCAGTTTCTTCTCCGAAGACGCGATTCCGATCCGGTCCATTATGCGGACGTGTCCCTGGCGGTTTTGAAGCTGATGGGACCGGGCGAGTACGTGGTGGCGCGGCCGGGCGATGCGCCGCAGGGACACTTCGGGCTGGCGGCGCACGACTACACGCATTCGACAGCACCCAACCGGCGCTTCGCCGACCTGGTAACGCAGCGGCTATTGAAATCACTCGAGACAAAAAGCAAGCCGTACCCGGATGAGGACCTCGACGCGATCGCGCGCCACTGCACGCTCATGGAAGATGCCGCGCGGAAGGTGCAGCGCGCGATGCAGAAGCGGCTGGCGGCCGCCGCGTTGCAAGATCGCGCGGGCGAAACGTTTTCCGCCGTCGTGACCGGCGTCACACCAAAAGGGGTTTTCGTGCGCGTGCCCGATCCGCCCATCGAAGGGCGGCTGATGCGCGGCGAGCGCGGTCTGGACGTGGGGGATCGCCTGCGCGTCACCTTGCTCAGCACCGATCCGCAGCGCGGCTTTATCGACTTCGGGAGGTAATGCCGCTCAGCGCGGCTCCGGGTTGACCGGCAACGGGCGGATGGGCAGATCTTCGATTGGCGGATCGCCGGTCCACTGCGTGCCGTCGGCAAAATCGACCGCTTCCACCGTGACGATCGCCCGCGCGACTTGCAGTTTCAACTCGCGGGCGAGCTGTACGAGCGCGGGTCTTCTGCCGAGGAACACATCGACCATCTTCTTGTCGCCGGGCTCGAGCCGGGCAAAGACGTGCCCGCCATCGGCGACCTGATCGCGCGAAGCCGCCAACACCACTTTGAAGCGAATAGAATCGATGGATTTCGCGGAATCGTTGAGCAGCATGAGCGACTGAAACCCGAAGTCGCGCGACGAAGATACCGAGGAAATCACGACCGGGCAGGTAGCCGGCGTGAGCATCGTGAAGACGACGTGCTGGCCGTGCGCCGCCATCGCGGTGAAGAGGCATCCGGCGACGGTCCACGGGCGCATGTGGGCTCCTCCGCCGTGATTATAGCGCCGAATCGCGCGCGATCTGCTCCAGAATATCGGGAATCTCGAAAACGCCGCGGTTGTGCTGGCGCTCCGCGGCAGCGCGGAAGCGCGCATAGGCGGCCGGCTCCAGCAACTCATCGACGGCGGCGGCGATCCGGCGGAAATTCGGCAACACGATGCCGACGCCCTGTTCGCGAACCCACTCGGTGTTGTAGCGCTCCTGCGGCAGGGTCCAGGCGTTGCGTTCCACGATCACCGGCAAGCGCATGGCGATTGCTTCGCTGATGCTGCCGGGACCCGGTTTACCGATGAAGTAATCGGCCAGCTGCATGTACTTCGGCACGTCCCTGGTGAAGCCTTCGACGAACATCGGCGCCTGGCGCGGCAGGGAGCGCAGCCGCGCCGCCAGCTTCTGGTTGTGGCCGCAGATCAGGATGAGCTGCCGGTGAATGGACAATTGGCGGGCGATCTCAAGCATGACCGACGATCCCTGGCCGCCGAAGAGCACGAGCCCAACCGGCCGTTCCGGATCGAGTCCGAGACGCTCGCGTCCCGCGGCCCGCTGCGCCGGAGTCAGGGGCTGGATTTCGTAAAAGCCGGGGTTCAGGATCATGCCTGAGACGCGAAACACGCTCGATGCGGAATACCCCAGGGCGCGCGCCTGCTCCACGGCTTTATCGGAACCGCAGATCAGGAATTGTTCCTGCCGCTCGATCCAGAAGTGCGGCGGGTAATCTGCAAGATCGGTGAGGATTGTGACGAAGGGCGCACCGGGGCGCGCGCGCCGCAGCCCTTCGGCGAGAGCCCGATTGAAATTGGGCACCAGCGAAACAACGAGGTCGGGCTGCGTCTGCCGCCACATTTTTTCGAGGAGTTTCACCTGCTGTCGGTGAAAGAGCCGGATCACCAGGTGCATACCGGCGGTGAGCTGCGGCGAGCCGAGGGTCCACCCTTTCTTGAGCACCAGGTTGTAAATGTCCTGCATGCGGATGCCGGTGATTTTGCGAAAGACGTCGATCGAATCCAGCATTTCCTGCAGGTTCACCAGGCGGATTTCGAAAGGGCGCTTCTGCGCTTCCATCACTCCGCGGAGGGCATCAGCGGCGGCGCGATGGCCGCCGCCGGCATCGAAAAAGATGAAGTCCAGCTTTTTCACCAATTCGATTGTGCCATGCGGCGTATGTTGCGGTACGCAAAACATTCACATTCATGGATGTTTTTCGCGCCTGTCACGCGGCTGTAGCATCGGCGGCGTAGACATAAGGCGAGGACGGCGGCGCCGGTTGCGGCAAGAGGGGCCTGCCGGGGACACTATGACTAGAGCCGAAATGCTCACGTTTATCGCACATAGCGACCACAACCTCATGCGGCGCATCAATCGCTGGCCGGCGCCGCGCTGGATTCGCCTGTGGATGCTCTGCGCCACGCGCGGCGGCGACGGCTGGTTGTGGTATGGCATGGGCCTCATCATTTTGCTGTTCGGAGGCGAGCAGCGCTTCCTGGCTGTAGGGGCGGCGGCGCTAGCGGCGGGAACCGGAATTGCCTTGTTCCTGCGCCTGAAAAAGCTGACCGGCCGGAGACGGCCGTGCGCGATCGAGCCCCACTGCTGGGCGACCCTGCTGCCTCCAGACCAGTTCTCGTTTCCCTCGGGCCATACGATCACAGCCTTTGCGGTGGCAGTATGCCTGAGCCAGTTCTATCCCACGCTCGCGATCGGGTTGCTGTTCTGCGCCGTGAGCGTGGCGGCTTCCCGCATCCTGCTGGGAATGCATTTTCTGAGCGACGTGCTGGCCGGGGCTGCGATCGGCGCGACGCTGGCGTTCGGCGCGGCGTACCTGGCGCATCGGATCGCGTAAAGCGAGATCAGGCCACAAGGCTCTCCAGGGCACGCAGCTTTTGGTGCGGGCCCATGACAATCAGGTAATCGCCGCCGCGCACGGGGGTATCGGCGGACGGATTGAAGACCATCTTCCCGTCGCTGGTGCGGATGGCCATTACGATCACGCCCAGGTCGCGGCTCAATTGCATTTCCTTAATGGTTTTGGAAACCACCTCGCTGGTTTCGGAGACGCGCACCTGCTCGATGGAAACGTCCATGCCGATGTCCTGGGTGGTGAAATCCAGGAACTGAACCACGTGAGGCCGCAGCAATGCCTGCGCGAGGCGATGGCCGGTAATTGAGTAAGGCGCAAAAA
>Ga0070734_10000582_pt1 | contig 71601 bp, 54 predicted proteins | sample Coa_R1_8_FD_66444 | JGI IMG/M metagenome (GOLD analysis project Ga0070734, IMG submission 66444) | Surface soil microbial communities from Centralia Pennsylvania, which are recovering from an underground coalmine fire - Coalmine... | ecosystem: Environmental > Terrestrial > Soil > Unclassified ...
CATTTAACGTGAACATTGACGACCGCGCACGCGTCGACCGGCTGCTCACACCCCATCCGTTCAAAACTCTCACCGAGCGCCTCGACCTAACCGGCGCCTATGAGAAGATCTCCAAAAAGCTCTACATTCGAGCCACAGGCTGGGATGGCACGCACCCGCAGAAGAGTTACGAGCGCGTTCGCACCGATCCCGGCTGGATTTGTCACGAGATCCCGTGCGGCCACGACATCATGCTCGACGCTCCAGAGCGTCTTGCCGAAATTCTGCTCGAGGCCCTGTGATAGGCGCGCGGTCTACCCATCCCGCCGACCCCTCCGCCTTCGATGTGATCGTCTGCGGCGCCGGCGCCGCCGGCTGCGTGCTCGCCGCGCGCCTATCCGAGCGCGGCGACATGCGCGTCCTCCTACTCGAAGCAGGCCCGGATATCGCACGGCAGGTCGAAGGGGCCCGCGACCTTTCCGAATTTGACGAGCCCCCGAACGTGTCGGATCCGTTCCCCGTTTCTATGAGCGACTCGCGACTGGCTTTCCCCGGCATCACGGCCGACATGGGCCTGCCCACTCCCTCGGCCTCCCACCCAACCCCCTTTTTGCAAGGCTACGGTATCGGTGGCGGATCGATTATCAATGGCATGATCGCCTTTCGCGGCACGCCCGACGAGTACGATGCCTGGCGCGACCTGGGCGTGAGCGGCTGGGGCTGGAACGACGTGCTCCCATACTTCAAGCGCCTCGAGCACGATCTTGATTTCGGGTGCACCGCCTCTCACTTACATGGCAACTCCGGACCTCTCCCAGTGCGTCGCATTCGACCAGCAAATTGGTCCGTGCTCGCGCGCGCATTCGCGTCCGTGCTCGCCCGCGAGGGCTATCCCATCATCGAGGATGCCCATGCGGATGCGCGCGATGGAATCGTGGCCGTGCCCATGTGCAACCTACCCGACCGGCGCGTCTCGGTCGCGAGCGCTTACCTCACTCCTGCAGTACGGCGCCGGCCGAATCTGGCGATCCTCGCGCACACGTGCGTCGAGCGCATCCTCCTCGAGCATGGCGCCTCGCGCGGTCCAACCGCACGCGGCGTACTAGCACGCTCGAGCGGCCCCGAACTTCAATTCCTCGCCCCACATGTCGTCGTCACCTGTGGCGCGCTTGCATCGCCCGCGCTCCTGATGCGCGCCGGCATCGGCCCAGCGAGGCATCTCGCCGCCCGAGGCATCGCCGTCACATGCGATCTCCCCGGCGTCGGACAAAATCTTCAAAACCGACCCAAAGTCGAGATTGCCTTTCACCTGACCGCCGTTGCCGCACAAGCGCGCGAGCAGCGCGGCCTCGGTCAAAACGCTCTACGTTACTCATCTGGGCACCCCGGCGCTCCGCTCCACGACATGGGAATCAAGCTCATTAATCGCACCGCTTGGCACGCCCTCGGCAGGCGGATCGGCGCCCTCGGTGTCGCGCTCTACAAACCCTTCGCCCGTGGCTCCGTAGAGCTCGACGTCGTAGAGCCCGCGGGCCCTGCGGCCGTGCGATTTCGCGCACTCTCGCATGACCACGACCTCGCACGCCTCATCGAGGGCGTACGTCGCGCCTTCGAAATCCTCACCGCACCCGAGCTTCAGCGCCTGCGTCACGAGGTCTTCTTTCCGCCCGCAACCGTGGTCGCCCGCCTGAGCCGCCCGCGCGCTCGCAATGCGGTCATATCCGCCGTGCTCGAGAAGGCGTTCCGTGCCTCACCGGTGCGCCGAGCGCTGTTGCGCGGCGCACTCGTCTCCGTCGACCCCTCTTGGGGCGACGCCGATTGGGCGGAGCTCACCCGCACGCACACCACGCTCGGATGGCATGTCTGCGGTACGTGCAGGATGGGTCCCCGCGATGACCCGGGCGCTGTGGTCGACTCAGTCGGTTGCGTGCACGGTGTAGGCGGCCTGCGAGTCGCGGATGCGTCGATCTTTCCGACGCTCGTAGGGGAGGGCGGCCTGCAGTTGCCAGTCGTGATGGCTGCCGAAAAAATTGCCCACGCCGTGAGCGCAATCCACCGCCGGACATCGGCCGGGGTCGCAGCATGAAGGAAGCCGAGCGTTGGCAGGGGGGCGAGCCGCTCTTCGGTCTTTCACTCACCTATGCGGATGCCGCAATCGCCGAGCTCGCCGCCTGGTGCGGCTATGACTTTGTGATTCTCGATGCCGAGCATGGCGTGTGCGATGAGTCCGCGCAGCTCAGCGTCTTGCGCATGCTTGAGCCAACGCCAACCCTGGGCCTGGTTCGCGTGCGCCCGCGAGACGACTCGGCGATCGCGCGCTACCTGGACTTCGGCGCCGACGGCATTCTTATCCCCGATGTCCGCAGCGCGACCCAGGCCCAATGCATCGTCGAGGCCGCCTATGGACGCTGGACCGGTGGATTGCGCGCCGACCGCTATGGAGCTGAGGCCGCCGTTGCCAAGGCACGCGCCTTGATCCTCGTGCTCATCGAGAGCGAGCCCGGCATCTCAAGCATCGAAGCCATCGTCGCGATGCCCGGCATCGACGGGGTGATTGTCGGAACGGGCGATCTCTCGACTCGCTTGGGAATGCCGGGAGATTTTCGAGCACCGGCATTTCTCGCGGCGCTCGAGCGCATCGAGCGTGCGACGCGCGCCGCCGGCAAGATCTTGGGGGGCAAACCCGATCCCACCGCGCCGATCCCGCGCCTTATTGAGCGGGGCTACCGCATCTTCATCATCGCCCGCGACATGCCCCTTATGCGGCGCGCTTTGACGGAGACCTTGACCGCAGCACGCCGCGACACGCAACGTTCTGAAAAGGGTTGACCGTGGCGCGCGTCGAAGACTGTCTCAACATCGCCGACCTGCGCGCGCTTGCGGAACATCGCCTGCCGCGCTCGATCCGCCCGCTCCTCGATGGAGCGGCAGAAGATGGCTTGACGGCTGATCGTAATGTCTCCGCCTTCGAGAACGTCTCGCTCTTACCTCGATGTCTTGTCGATGTGACCGAAGTCGCGACACGCACTGCCCTGTTGGGTCAGACGCTCGAGTGGCCGGTCTACTGCTCACCCACTGGCGCATCACGCCTTTTTCATCCTGATGGCGAGCTTGCGGTGGCGCGCGCTGCGGCCTCCACGGGTACCGTGTATGGCCTCTCCAGCAATTCGACACACCCACTCGAGGTAGTTGCCGCAGCCGCACCCGGTCCTAAGTTCTTCCAGCTATTCCTCTTCAAAGACCGCACCCTCACCTATCAATTGATGGAGCGCTGTCGGGCAGCCGGCTACCAGGCGCTCCTGCTGACCGTTGATGTGCCGGTGCGAGGGAATTGTGAGCGAGAGCAGCGCCTCGCACAGTCCTGGTCAGTACGCGCAGCCCTGAGTTTCGCCACCCACCCCGCGTGGTCGCTCGGTCAGCTGCGCCGCGGACGCCTGTCGATCCCGATTATGGGGGATCGTGGTGCCGTGCGCTCGTTCCGTGCTGAAAGCGCGGCTCTTGGCGCACAACTTGACGCATCGACAACCTGGAAGGACGTGCGCGAGGTTGTCGATCGTTGGCGCGGCCCCTGTGCCGTCAAGGGCATCATGACGGCCGACGATGCCCGGCGCGCCGTCGATCACGGTGCGACGGCAGTGGTGGTATCGAACCATGGTGGCCGACAGCTCGATGGCGTCGCCGCAAGCCTCGAGGCACTTCCCGCCATTGCCGCGGCCCTCAAGGACCGAGCCGAGATCACGATGGATGGTGGCATCCGCCGCGGCGTGCATGTCTTGAAGGCGCTTGCGCTCGGCGCGCGCGCCTGCGGCGTCGGCCGCGCCTATCTCTATGGCCTCGCTGCCGGCGGCGAGGCTGGAGTCGCCCGCACGCTGCAGCTGCTCAGAACAGAATTTACGCGCGCACTGCAGCTGACCGGTTGTCGCGACGTCCGCGATATCGATTCGAGCCTGGTGAGGCATCTCGAATGAACGTCATAGCCACCGGTCTTGGCTTTCTGGAGGGTCCCGTCATCTGCCAAGATGGCTCGCTCGTGGTCACCTCATTGGACCTCGGCCAGGTCTTTCGCATCACACTGCACGAAGTCACGCACGGAACCCGAGGCGAAATCTCCCGGGACGGGCCAGTCTACGACCCTCCTTCCCAGCATCCGGCGGGCGTTGCGCGCGTGCTCGCCACAACCGGTGGAGGCGCCAACGGTGCCACTGAGGGACCGAACGGCAATATCTACGTCACCCAAAACGGCGGCACCTGGCCCGCCATCAATGCGGTGCGCAGCGCACCCGGCGTGCAGGTCATCGAGCCCGACGGGGCGGTCAACATCTTCGGGACCGAAATGCAGTCACCAAACGATCTCTGCTTCGGCCCCGACGGGTATCTCTATGTCACCGATCCCGCGCGCAAGCCCGAGCGGGATTATGGGCGGATCTGGCGCTGCGACATCCGAACTCGCGAGTGCGAAACCTTGATCGTCTGTGATTGGTACCCGAACGGGATCGGTTTCTCCAGCGATCCGCACTGGATCTACGTCGCGGACTCGCGTGGCGACCGCATCGTACGCTTCCCGCTCTCAGACATCCGTCCGGCGACTCTCGAAACCGCCATCCAGCTCAATCACGGCAAACCCGACGGCTTCGCCTTCGACGCGCACGGAGATCTTGTCATCGCCTGTCCCGATCTCGGCCCGCAGGGCGGGGATATCCAGGTCTATCGCGGAAACACGCTCCAGCGCGCCCTCAAGCCTGGCACCTCAAAGTATTACACCAATCTCGCCATTTCCGCCGACGGATGGCTTTACCTGTGCGACGCCGACCGCGGGCAGGTGCTCGCCGAGCGCTGGGGTTGCGCCGGCCTACCCCTCTATCCATTTCGATCATCGCCCGGCGTCGCATCGTGAAGTCCCGGTGAGCGACGCGATTTCGCTGCCGAAGCCCACCGCTCGAGGACATGTGCATCACGCGCTCGTATTCATTCTGGCGCTCGTCGGCGTGCTCAATATCGTCGACCGCCAGATCATCAATATCCTCGCTCAGGATATCAAGACGTCCCTCGTGATCAACGACGGCGAGCTTGGACTGTTGACCGGGACCTCCTTCGGAGTGTTCTACGCCATTCTCGGCATACCCCTCGGACGTCTTGCCGATCGCGTGGATCGATTTCGCCTGATCGCCGTATCACTCGCTCTCTGGAGCGCCTGCACTGCGCTCTGCGGAATCTCACACGGCTTCTCTAGCTTATTTCTTGGACGGATGGGGGTTGGGGTCGGAGAAGCCGGATCTCAGCCCGCAAGCACCGCGCTCATTGCGGACGTCGTGCCGCGCGCCGAGCGGAATCGCGCCATGTCACTTCTCCTCATGAGCATTCCTGTCGGCAGCTTCTTAGGCCTCACCCTGGGCGGCTATGTCGGCGCGCACTGGGGCTGGCGGACCGCATTCCTGTGCGCGAGTGCTCCTGGCATCGCACTGGCCGCATTGATGCTTCTGACACGCCCCGCGCTGCACTTGCGATCGATCGGCTCGACTTCTGAGCAAGCAACGGATGACTCTGCGCCACCCGCGGTGGAATCCGATCGAATCGCCAAGAGCCCCGGCGAGCGTCGCCTTAACCCCCTCCTGGAAGACATCCGTCAGATGCTTGAGCGGCCGCGCTTTCGATGGCTCATCGTTGCGATGACCGCATCGACTTTCCTCGTTTACGCATCTTCCGCGTGGCTGCCCCTGTTCCTGATCCGCGTTCATGGCTTCGACACGGCCACCACAGGGCTCTACACCGCCATTGCCGTCGGCCTGGGCGGCGGATTCGGCACGCTTGCCGCCGGAGCGCTCTGCGATCGGCTTCGAGACCGCGTCATCGATATCGAAGCAAAGCTTCTCATGGTCCTATTTGCTCTGTGCATTCCGATCGTGCTCGCTACAACTCTCACACCAAATCGAGCGCTCGCCGTCATTTTCATGAGTCTCTACAACGTATGCGCGTATGGCTGGCTGTCCCCCACCGTCACCTTGATCCAGGACGCCGCTCCGGCCGAGTCACGCTCGCTGGCTATCGCCATCTGCAGCACCGCTGCCAGCATCCTGAGTCTCGGCCTTGGCGTGCCTCTGGTCGGCGCGCTGAGCGACAGGTGGAGTACCCGCTTGGGGCCCGGCTCCATCGGCGCGGCGCTCGCGCTATCAATCACCGTCGCAGCTCTGTTAGGGCTCGAGGCCCATCGCCGCGCCCGCCGAGATCGCGAGCCCAATCCGGTCACCATATCTGACCCTCACGGTCGATCAAGTCATCGAACGGAGGACTCCCCATGAAGCTGGCCGTCGCCAATTTGGCCACACTGTCCGCGCGCCCACGACTCTTCGTCATCGACGCGGCGGGTGCCGCCGACCTGACCTTGTATCTGAGCGTGGAACCGCACTCGGAGCTTGGACTGTATGCCGACGTTGGCACGTTCCTCGCCCGCGGACCCGACGCACTCTCGGTTGCGAAACGATGCCTCGAGAGCTCGACCGAGCGCATTCCTATCACCGCACTCGAGTGGTGTGCGCCTATTGCCCAACCCCGCAAGCTCCTCGGCGTCGGCATGAACTATCACTCCTTTGTGGCAGCCGCGCGAGAGATCGGAATCCCGATCCCGGTAGATCGCGTCTGGTTTCTGCGCCCCCAGCACTGCGTGACGGGTCCGCGCTCTGACATTTGCCTCCCGCACGGCGCGACCGATCTTGACTATGAGGCAGAGCTCGCCATTGTGATCGGACGAACCTGCCGAAACGTTGCCGCGAGCGAAGCCAGGGGTTATATCGCGGGATACACCACGGCTAATGATTTCACGCTAAGAGGTCGCGTGCCCAAGTCACTCGTATTGGCCAAATCCTTTCAAACCCACACCCCTCTCGGGCCCTGGATAGTTGTCACCGATGAGCTACCAGATCCGAACGACCTCAAAATCAAAGCCTGGGTAAATGGCCGGCTCCGTCAATCTAGCACCACCGCCGAGATGATTGCACGATGCGATGAACTCGTCGCGGAGTTAAGCGCCAGCCTCACTCTGGAGCCGGGCGATGTGATCCTCACCGGCACACCGAATGGATGCGGTATATTCGACCGCCCGCCCGCGGCACTGCGCGCTGGTGATGTTGTGACGGTCGAGATCGAAGGCATCGGCACGATTGAGAATCGGATCGTGCCGGAATGAGTTCGAGAGCAGCGGAGATCCTCGCGAGGTTGACGGGAGCAAAAAGAGCAGGAAGGCAAATGATGTCGATTGGGACGCGGGTGGTTTCTAGGCGTGAGCTTTCGCCGCGCTCATCGATCTCTAGGAATGACCGTCTATAGCTTGATTTCCCTCGCCTGGACAACTCCTCAGATTCGGGGCGAGAATCGGTGTCGTTCGTATCCCACTTCCTTAAGCGGATGCCACGCCAGACCTAAATGACGATCTCTCGCGGAATCATCTGGGACAACCACGCCTGCATGCCCCTGCGGGCGGACGATGCGTTCCTGCCGCAGCTCGAGCGCCTACGCGCCGTCGGTGTCGACATCGTGTCCTTGAATGTGGGGTTTGCCGATACCCCCTGGGAAGAGCACCTTCGCGTCCTCTCCTACATGCGTTGCTGGATCGCAAAACATCCGGACCGCTATCGCCTAGTTGCGACCGCTGCCGATGCCGCCCGGTGCAAAGAGGAGCGCAAGCTCGGCGTCGTGTTTGACATCGAAGGCATGCGGGCGGTCGAGGATAACTTGAGCCTGGTGCAGACCTTCTATGAGCTCGGCGTGCGCTGGATGCTGATCGCATACAACCGCAACAACAAGGCCGGGGGCGGCTGCCTTGACGAGGATGGAGGATTGACCGACCTGGGGCGCGCGATCATCGATGAGATGGAGCGGGTCGGTATGATCCTGTGCCTCTCGCACACCGGTGCGCGCACCGCCACGGACGCCCTTGAGTACGCCCGCCGCCCCGTGATCTTCTCCCACTCGAACGCCTACGGTTACCACGCGCATGCGCGCAATATCTCGGATGACCTCATGATCGCCTGCGCGCGCAAAGGAGGCGTGGTCGGGGTGAACGGAATCGGACTTTTCCTGGGGGGTGACTCCGCCAGGCTGGCGGAACGGTTGGTCGGGCACCTTCTCTACATGATCGACCGTATCGGTGCCGATCACGTTGGCCTGGCTCTTGATTACGTCTTTGATCGCAGCGAGCTCGAGGACTACGTGCGACAGCACCCCGAGCTGTTCCCCAAGGATGATTTCAAGCGCTCAACGGATTACACCGCCATGGTCGCACCGGAGGAGCTCGACACGATCGCCGAGGGACTCGCCCACGCCAACCTGACCGAGGCTCAAATCCGCAGCGTCATGGGCGAGAACTGGATGCGGCTCGCGACTGAGCTCTGGCGTTAGCGCCCAAAGACACCCCAGCCGCCCAAAACCTCAGCGCCACACACCACAACGACCGCTGCCGCCCTGGACACCATCCCTAAGGGCGATTTCCCCCTCCTTCCCTTTGACTCCTCACCCCAGCGCCTGCACGCTATAAACCATGTCGCCCCGGCTTCCCAACCACTTCCGGCGCTTGAAAAAGCTCCTCACGCGCCGCGGTCGCTCGGCCGATGATGCAGACGACCTCATTCAAGAGGCGTTTCTTCGCATGCAGGAGTACTGTCGCAAGGGCGGGGCGGTGCAAAAACCAGAGCATTTCTTGACCCGCACCGTGCTTCGACTTGCCATCAACGCCCGGCGCGACGCGCATCGTGATCTTTATGTCGATGAGACGGTGGAGGAGCTTACCTTCCTCATCGATGCACACCCGACGCCCGATGAGGTCCTTGCGGCCGATGAGTGTCTAGAGAGAATGAGGCGAGCGCTCGATGCCCAGGCGCCTCGCACGCGCGATGTGTTCTACATGCATCGAATCGACGGCTTGAGCTACGCCGAAATCGCAGACCGCCTGCGCGTCAGCATCAGCGCCATCGAGAAGCACATGGCCACCGCACTGGCTGCGCTCGCCGCGGCTAACGACCCACCGGGCGAAAGCGCCCCATCGGTGACCGCGGCGACCCCGGCCGCAGGGCCTGCGACGGGCCTAGCACCGCGCGCCGCCCGCATGGCCCGAGGTTCGTCATGAGCCACGCTTTGCCTGACGCACCCGAGAAGCGCTCCGCCGCCGCGCGCGCCGAGGCCGCGGCCTGGATCGCACGCCTCCACGGCCCCAACCGCACACTAGAGGTCGAGGCGGGGCTGAAACGCTGGCTCGCGGAAAGCCGTGATCATGCGGCAGCCTTCGAGCTCCTCACTGACACGTGGGAAAAGTCGGCGCGCCTGCGTCGCCACGCCTTCGAGCAGAGGAATACGGGTATCCGCTTGAGTCTTTCTCGCGCCGCACTCGCCGGTGTCGCGATCGCCATCCTCACGGTGGTCAGTACACTGCTCTATCTCCGCGATGATGGCCTGACGACCGCGGTAGGAGAGCAGCGCACGGTGACCTTGAGCGACGGAACACGTGTGTCCCTCAACACCAACACGCATCTTCGCGTGCGCTATGACCGGGGGACTCGCCGTGTCGAGCTCGACCGCGGCGAGGCGCTTTTCGAGGTCGCGAAGCGCCCCGATTGGCCCTTCATCGTCAGCACCGGCACTCGCGAGGTTCGCGCCCTCGGCACAGAATTCATCGTAAGGAAAGACGAGGAGGGTCTTTCCGTCACCCTGGTCGAGGGAAAGGTCACGATCTCACCGCCGACGAGCCCCGTCACGGTCCCATCCGATGCTCAGCCCCTGACCCCGGGCGAGCGGTTTACCGTCGGCGCAGGCGACCATACACCGCGCCTCGATCGCCCTCCCTTGGATACCGTCATGGCCTGGCAGCGCGGGCAGGTCGCTCTCGACAGCACCTCTCTCTCGTCCGCGGTCGCCGAGATGAACCGCTACAGCGCCACCCGCCTCGTGATCGCTGATCCGCAAACCGCGCAAATTCCGATCAGCGGTGTCTTCAGAGCAGGTGACTCGGAGGACTTCGCCCGGGCTGTTGCGCGCATCTGTCATTTGGAGCTTCGCTTCGAGCGCCACACCATCATCCTCGCTGCTGCGTCGCCCGCGCACTGAGGTTTTCCAATCCTCACGTGTCTATTCCTCTAAGTTCATAACGCGCCGACCGAGCGCGGAGGGGGATCGATGGGGATATGGAGAGCATGGTGCGTTCAGGCATTGCTCGCGGCGTTCCTGCTTGTAGCCGCGCCCGCACTCCGTGCCCAGTCCGCCACGAGCTTCGATCTGCCATCACAACCGCTGGCCGACTCTCTGCGCGCTATCGGTCGGCTGACCAACACCAGCATTCTTTTTGATCCGCCCCTCGTTGCCGGCCGTCAGGCACCCGCTCTCAAGGGCACACTGACCACCAAGCAAGCGCTCCTCAAGCTTCTCACCGGCACCGGAATCAAGCTCAGTTACTTAAACGACACCACGGTAGTCCTCGAGCCAATGAACGCGCCGCCGCGCGTCACGCCGTTGAGCTCAACCAGCCAAACTGATTCGAAGGAGGGGAAGAGCGACTCTTCCAGCACCTTTCGTCTTGCTGAGGCGGGAGAGACTGCGGCACCTGCTGCCGTGAGGCCCGTGCAGAGCGTGCCCGCCGAGGCGCAGCTCGCAGAAGTGATCGTTACGGCGCAGAAGCGCACGGAACGATTGATCGATGTGCCTCAGTCGATTTCGGTCGTCTCGTCACAGACTCTGTCCGACCTCAACGCCGTGCAATTCCTTGATTTTGCGAATACGGTGCCCGGCCTCGGCTTCACGACCGCCGGCGCAGGCTACACGCAGATTTCCATGCGCGGCGTGACGACGGGTGAGGAGACCAACCCGTCGGTCGGTATCTACGTCGATGATGTGCCCTATGGCTCGAGCACCGCCTTCGCTTTCGGAGGCCAATACGCTCTCGACATGAACCTCCTCGATGTGGACCGGGTTGAGGTGCTCCGCGGCCCCCAGGGGACACTTTATGGCGCGAGCACCATGGGCGGTCTTATCAAGTACGTCACCAAGATCCCCGACACGACACTACTGAGTGGCGACATTCGCACCGGCGTCTCCGACACGTTCCACGGGGGAGTGAGCTACGATCAAGCCGCGGCCATTAACTTGCCTCTCTCGCCCGGTGTTGCTGGCCTGCGCTTGAGCGGTTACTACACCAGCGACGGTGGCTATATCGACAACGTCGCGCTCTCTCAATCGAGAGCAAACCGCGCCAACATCCATGGCGGGCGGCTCGATCTCCTCCTGACTCCTTTGTCGGGACTTACCGTTCGCTTCGATGCACTGCTACAGAACATTTCACGGGGTGGCCAATCGACGGCCGACTACACACTCACCGGCCGCCCGGTCTACGGTAGTCTCGATCAATACCGCCTCTACAGCGAGCCGTTCGATCAGCAATTTCAACTCTTCAGCGCAACGCTCGTGTATGCCCTGAACTCGGTCACTCTGACGTCCATCTCCAGCTATCAGGCGGTGCACACGCAGGTGTTTTACGATTTCTCGGCCGAGTTCTTGCCGTTCTTCAATGCGTCGCCTCCGGGCGGTCTCGGTTTCTCCTATAGCGCCGTCGGCTTTCCTGATGAAGACAGCACCAGCAAGTTCACGCAAGAACTCCGAGTCGCCTCAAAGCAGAACGAGTTTCTCGAATGGTTGGTAGGGGCTTTCTATACCCACGAAGCCTCAGTCGATCGGGAGGCGTTCGCAACCCGGGACGCCGCGGGTGAGCCCATCGCCAACGACCTGCTCAATTACGCACTACCGACGACCTACGACGAGTATGCCCTCTTCGGTGACCTCACCTATCACATCATCGACGCTTTCGATGTATCCGGCGGAGTCCGCTACGCACGCAATGACCAGAACGCCAATGAGACAGCAACGGGCATCTTCGGCGCGTCTTATCCGGCGCCGATCAGCTCGAGCCAAGGCGTGTTCACTTATCTGGGCAATGCGCGCTATCACTTCAACGAGCATTCAACCGGCTATGTCCGCTTCGCGACCGGCTATAGGCCCGGCGGCCCCAACCCTGTCGTATTTAATTCGGCCACCGGGATACCCGAGGTGCCCTTTACCTTTCAGCCCGATTCACTCAAGAGCTACGAGGTGGGCTACAACGGAGAGAGTGCTGACCGGCGCTACGCCATCAATGCGGATGTCTATTACATCGACTGGCATAACCTCCAGGTGATTACCTCGACCAGTAACGGCTTCGGCGCCTATACCAATGCCGGCGCGGCCGAAGTGCGAGGCACGGAGCTCACCCTGACCGCGCACCCGACGGCAGATTTCACCGCCACGGGAGCGTTCGCCTATCAGGATCCTCACCTGACCGAAGATGCGCCATTGATCGGCGGAACTAACGGCGAGCGACTTCCCAATAGCGCACACTTTACCGGGTCAATTAACACCGACTATGCGATTTCAAGTCAAAGCCTGCATCCCACGGTGGGTGCTACGTTTCGCTACATCGGTGAGCGCCTGGCGGGTTTCAATCAAAGCGCGACCTCGCCTCAATATCAGCTGCCCGCGTATCGAAGCTTCGATCTGCGCGCGGGCCTCAACATCAACTCTCTGGCATTTCAGCTTTTTGTGCACAATCTTCTCGATGAGAGGGGTCAGCTGTCTGCATTCACGGGCCGCGGCCCCTACTCGCAGGTATCTATGCTGCAGCCGCGCACGATCGGCATGAGCCTCACGGCGCATTTCTGAGCGCGCAGACCCTGTATCTGTCGGCGCGCCTTTATCAGCGCTACCTGCTCGGTCTTCTGCTGACGATCCAAACCTTCAGTTACCTGGATGGACTCGCCCTTGGACTGGTGTTGCAGAGAATCAAGGGCGATCTCCATCTCACCGATACACAGCTCGGACTCCTCAGCGGCATCGCGTTCGCAGCCTTCTATTCCATTCTGGGCATTCCTCTCGCTCGCTGGGCCGATCGAGGGAACCGCGTGGCGATCATCTCGCTCTGCGCGACCCTCTGGAGCATCATGGTGTCACTCTGCGGTGCCGCCTCGAGTTTTTGGCAATTACTCGTTATTCGCATGGGTGTGGCTGTCGGTGAATCCGGATGCGTACCGCCCGCCAACTCGCTCATCGCGGACTATTTCTCCCGTGCCCAGCGACCCCGAGCGATGGCGATCTACATGCTCGGGCCGTCGCTCAGCATGGTGATCGGTTACTTTGCCGCGGGTTGGCTGAGCGAGCTCTACGGCTGGCGAGCGATGTTCGTAATGCTGGGTCTTCCGGGCCTGCTGCCCGCGGTCCTGGCGGGGCTGACTTTGCGCGAGCCGCGGCGCGCGCCTGGTGGCGTTTTGCACGAGTCCGCATCCGCAAAGCCGGCAAAACTCACGCATATTCTCCCAGTGCTTTGGAGCAACCCGACGTTCCGGCATCTGCTACTGTTTTTCTCCATCGTATATTTCTTCGGCTACGGAATTTTGCAATGGCAACCCGCCTTCTTTATTCGCAGCTACGGTATGAGCACGTCCGCTATCGGCATGTGGTTCGCCTTGATTTATGGAGTGGGCGGCATGCTCGGCACATTCTTGGGCGGTGAGCTCGCGGCCCGGTTTGCCGCGAACGACGAGCAGCGGCAACTAAAGACTGCCGCGCTGCTCTACGCGGCCTTCGCACCGATCTCCGCGATGATCTACGTCGAGCATCAACTTCCGATTTCCTTGGCACTCATGGGTCTTTCGTCCTTCGCAACTGCGGCAACGGTCGGGCCGCTTTTAGCCACCGTTCAAACTCTGGTCCCCGCGCACCTGCGTGCCCTATCGATCGCAATCCTGTATCTGTTCGCCAATCTCATCGGTTTGGGAGCAGGGCCCCTGGCGGCCGGCGCGCTGAGCGATGCGCTGCGAATGACAGCCGGTGATGAGTCATTGCGCTATGCGCTTTTGATACTGAGCCCCGGCTATCTCTGGGGGAGCTGGCACCTCTGGCGAGCGGGAACTTCAATTGAGCGCGACCTGATCGCCGCGTGAGACCCCAATGACGGTAGCAAAATCCTCCTACGTCCCGCCTGTCGCGACCCATCTCATCACATCGCGCGTCATTGCCCAAACCTTTCAGGTGCAGGTGATGCAGCCCCTCATGCACAAGGAGGTCGCCGATCGATTCCCCGTGCTTTACCTGACGGATGCGAATCTGGCTTTCGATTTTGCCAAGAGCATCGCGCACAGCCTGCAGTCGATTGGTCAGGTAGGCCGCTTTATCCTCGTGGGAATCGGCTACCCCAGTGATAATCCCTTTGCCGGGGACATTCTGCGATGCCGCGACCTCACAGCCTCGAGTTGGCCGGAGTTTCCGGACCTGCCGCGCGAGTCCGACATCGAGGGCGTGCCCGGGATCGACACAAGGGAGCCCGCCTGGGGCGGCGCGGGAGCCTTCCTGCAGTTCATCCGGCACGAGCTCATTCCAAAAATCGATGACGCGTATCCGAGTATCGTGGGTGACCGCGCCTACTTCGGTCATTCTCTCGGCGGCAGTTTTGGGCTCCATATCCTGTTCAATGAGCCCGACCTTTTTACGCGCTACGCCCTGAGCAGCCCCGGTATCTCCCACGCGGGCGATGACTTCTATCTTCGCGAAGCAGAACGATACATTGCTTCCGGGAGACGCCTCGATGCCACGGTTTTCATGAGTGTGGGCGGTGAGGAGGAATTCGAGCCACTCTTTGCGAAAACACAGATGGTGAGCAGCTTCTATCGACTCGCGGGGCTATTGCAACGAGCGAACATCGCCGGCCTCAAGCTCCTCCCCCAGGTCTTTCCGAGTGAAACTCACTTGGGTGTTTGGCCGGTCGCGTTCAGCCACGCCATCCAGACCTTGTTTGGCCCGGCCGCTGCGGCCTGACCATGCCTGGGTGCCGTGCCTGCACCCCCCATCGGTCCAAAAAAACCACCCACCCCAGTGTCCCTCCACCCCCCATCCCCGCTCTAATACCCTAGGGGACCCCGCGCCCGGGCCATAATGCCCTGCCCGGGGGTATCCGAGGGCGACGACAGCCGTGACCGAGACCAAACGCGACTTCCTGACTGCCGTAGAGCGCACCCACGGCCGGCGCCTGCGCCAGTTTCTCTCCGCGCGGGTTCGCAATACCGCGGACGTCCCCGACCTCGCCCAGGAAGTGTTCTTGCGCCTCCTGCGGCTCGACTCACACGAGTCCATCCGCAATCCCCAGGCTTATCTCTACACGATCGCGAGCCATGTGCTAAACCAGCACGCGCTGCGCGATGCCGCCACCGCCAACAAGGTTCGCTTCGCCGACCTCCTGAGCGGCGCTCAAGCATCGACCCAGCCCGATCCGGCCGCCGAGATCGAGACCCAGCAGTTCGGCGCGGCGCTCGCGCGAGCGCTCGAGAAGCATTCCCCCCGCGCATACCTCACCCTCGTCCTGCATCGCACCGAGGGGATGCCGCTCAAGGAGGTCGCCACCCAGCTCGGTGTGTCTTACTCCATGGCCAAGCGCTACCTCGCCCAAGCGCTCACCTTTTGCCAGCTCAAGCTCGAGGATCCGGAGTAGCCATGCGCCCCCGCCGCCCCCGTCGCGAAAACCAGCAAATCCTCGAGGAGGCCTCGACTTGGTTCGTCGAGATGAGCGAAGGCGAGGTGCTCGCCGAGGCACGCCGCGAGTTTGACGACTGGTTGCGCGCCTCACCCGAGCACGTGCGCGCCTACCTTAAAGTCGCTGCCCTGTGGGAGGATGCCCCGCGCCTGCCGCGACTGGAGCCCGCCGAGCGTGAGCGCCTCTTCGGCGCCGCGCGTCGCGAAGCCCACATCGCCCCGCTTGACCGCATCCCGACGATGATCGCGCCACCCCCCGAGCGCCACCGGCGTCCGCAGGTCCTGCGCCGCCATCCGCTCCTCGCCGGGAGCCTCCTCCTGGGGCTCACCGCGCTTGCATTCTGGACGAACGCCCAACGCGGCCTCTATGCAACCGGTATCGGTGAGCAGCGCTCGATCACATTGTCCGACGGATCTCTCATCGAGCTCGACGCGCATAGCCGCGTGCGCGTCGAGCTAAGCCCCAGCCTGCGCGCCATCGAGCTCCTCGAAGGCCAGGCTCTGTTTCACGTGGCCAAGGACCACGCTCGTCCTTTCATCGTGCGCACCGGCACGGCGAGCGTGCGCGCCGTGGGCACGCAATTCGATGTTTATCGCCGCGCCGCCGATACCGTCGTGACCGTGGTTGAGGGACAGGTCGCCGTGTCCGCCGATGCGTCCGAGCGCTTCTCCGGGGCGCCCGCGACACCCGGCCCGCCAAGTTCCACCACGCCATCGCCAAGCCGAGCCGCAGATGAGCAGCCCACGCCGCTCAGCGCCGGTCAGCAGCTCACCCTCTCCCCGCACGCTCGGCCGCTCCCGCAGGCCGCAGACGTCGCGGCCGCGCTCGCCTGGACGGAGCGCAAGCTCATCTACGCTTCCTCCCCCTTGGCTCAGGTGGTCGATGAGTACAACCGCTACCATGAGAAGCCGCTGCGAATTCGCGATGAGGCCCTTGAGCAGATGCAGGTGAGTGGAGTCTTCTCCGCAAGTGATGATGCTGCCCTTCTCGCGTTCCTTCGTGCCCAGCCCAATGTGAGCGTGCACGACACCGACCGTGACATCGAGATCTCGAGTCGCTGAATATTTTCTTCTTCGAAGTGTCCCTCGACGAATCCCGCACGCTCTTAATCCCCATGAGACCGCCCCCGTCCTGGAGGGCGGCCAAAAGAAGCCTCCTCGAGCGGGGCGGGAGCTTATGCATGCGTTGGGGATTGCCGATTGCCGTCATCTGCCTCTCGGTCATTGGTCTCTCACGAGCCGACGACGCTCGAGCCTCCATCCGTCGACCCACGCACATCGAGGCACAGCCCTTGGCGGCGGCCCTCGAATCCTTGGCGCGCGATCGCGATATCCAAGTTATCTATCGATCGGAGGTCGTCACCGATCGACACACGCGTGGCGCGGTGGGTGAGTACACGCCCGAAGAAGCCTTACGCAAGCTCTTGGAAGGCACGGGTCTTACGTACCGCTACCTCAACGCAACGACGGTCACGATCTTGCTGCCGGGCGAAACCCCGGGCGCTGGCGCACCGGCCATCGATGCAGGCCCTGGCAGCGAAACGGGCTCGGCGGCACCACCCGCGACGCCATCCCATGCGACGCCCGCCGAGGCGCAGGAGGGGAAGAAGCGCTCTTCCTACACCTTTCGCTTGGCTCAGGCAGCTTCGGGACCGGATTCGGTCACTGCTCCGATGAGCGCATCCGCGCACGAAGGTCAGGCGCAACTCGAAGAGGTCGTGGTGACCGCGCAGAAGCGCACCGAGTCGCTCCAGAACGTGCCGATCGCAGTCTCCGCGCTTTCCTCAGCAACGCTCGAGGCTCTGGGCGCGGTCGATTTTACGGACTACGCGCGCACCGTTCCCGGCCTCTCCTTCACCGATCTCGGCACGGGTCGCGAGATACCGGCCATACGCGGGATCAACCCCTCGGCGGGCTCACCCACCGTGAGCTTCTATATCGATGAGACGCCAATCCCGGCCGCTCAGGGCAACCTCATGCGATCTCAGGCGAACCCGGACCTCATTGATCTCGATCGCATCGAGGTGCTCCGCGGCCCGCAAGGCACCCTCTACGGTTCCAGTTCCATGGGCGGCACCATCCGCTTGATACCGACCGCTCCCGCTCTCAATGAGCTTGAAGGATGGGCGGAGCTTGGCGCGACCGATACCCACACTTCGGGCAATGCGGCGGGCGCGAACGCCACGGCGGTGCTCAATGTACCGATTGTCTCAGGAGTGCTCGCGACTCGGCTGGCCGTATGGTACCGCGACGATGATGGCTTCATCACGCGCCGCTGGGGTCCCAACACAACCACGGACCCGACACAATTTCAAGGCACCCAGTACAACGTCGCCTCTCAGGACCTGCGCGGTGGGCGTCTCTCGCTGCGCTATGTGCCTTCCGAGGCGCTCGAAATCACCGGGCTTTTGTATCGTGATGAGCGCAGCGCCAACGGCCTGCAGGACTACACCGGCGGTGTGCTCAATCCGAACCAGTCGCTGACGCAGGTCGAGCTCGCCAATGTCCCCGAGCCCTCATGGACGCAGTTCACGCTCTCCAACATCACTGCCAAACTCATCCTCGGTAACGTCAAGCTGACCTCTGCGACGAGCTATTACCAGTCCGGACTCATCGTCAACGAGGAGGGCACCGCGTTCGCGGATTCCGTGTTCGGCTTTATCTTTCCGAATCACGATCAGGAGACCCACACCGATACCAACTTCACCGAGGAGTTGCGGATCGCAACCAATGAGCCGGTGGGCGGCTTGAGCGCCATTGGAGGCCTCTATTTCAACGAGGACCATGATCATGATTTCTATGACATTGCCGTTCCTGGCTGGAACGCGGAGTTTGCCCCTTTAGGTCCGACGGACCCGTCCGGCCTCTATGCTCAGAACAACATCCTCTATTACGGGGCTTTCGTCGAGCACGAGCGCGAGCTCTCGGAGTTTGGCGAGCTGACCTATGCCTTCACATCACAGCTGAAACTGACCGGCGGCGTGCGCCACTACGATATCAGCAACTCGCTCGCGGGTTATTCCGAAGGACTCTATAACAACAACGAAACCATCCCACAGAGCGCATCCGGGCATTACACCGGCACGCTCTATAAAGGGACGCTCGCCTACCAAATGACCACCGACCGGCTCCTTTACACCACGTACTCGGAGGGATTTCGTCCGGGTTTTGGCAATTATCCATTACCGCCGTCCTGTGCCGCTTCACTTCAAGCGGCCGGGCTCTCTGCGGCGCCTTCGCAGGTCAATCCCGACAGTGTCAAGAACTACGAGATCGGCGCGAAGACTCAATGGTTCGATAGACGCCTCGGATTGAACGTCAGTGTCTATCACATCGACTGGACCGGCATCCAGCAGGAGCTCTTTCTCTCCTGCGGCTATCCGCTTTATTCAAATGCGGGCAAGGCGATCAGCAACGGCGCGGAGATCGAGATCCCCGCTCAATTTACGCAGCAGCTCGCCGGCGGCATCTCGGCTTCCTACACCCAGGCGCGGCTCGGTCAAAACGAGCCCGCCTTCCAGGCACTGCGCGGTGATCAGATCGACGACGTGCCCCTTTGGCAAGCGTCCGCTCATACGGATTACTCCTTTCCGCTCAGCGCAACGCTGCGCGGCGTGGCGCGGCTCAACCTGCAATACACCGGCAGCTCCTACGCGAATTACAATCGACTGCCGACCTCCTCGGAACGGGACCCGACCTACTTCCTGCCGAGCCTCTTGCTGCTCAATGGCCGCTTCGAGGTCCACCAGGGGAGGTGGAGCGGTGCGCTCTTCGCCGACAACCTGATCGATCGGACCTCGAGACAAGACGTCCAGAACTCGCTCATCGCCCAGGTCCCGGGCCGACCTCGTTACGTCGTGAATCGCCCACGCATGTTCGGCATCACGATCCGCAAGGAGTTTTGAGGTGTCCGAGACCGAAGGCGCTCCCGCGGCGACTCGCCGCAATCCGACGGACCTGCCATTTATAAAAAACACCTGGTACGTCGCCGGCTGGTCGAGCGAGTTCGATACGCACGCTCCGATGGCAAGAACGATCATCGATGAGCCGGTCGTCTTCTACCGGCAGCGTGATCGCCGGCTCATCGCGCTCGAGGACCGCTGCCCTCACCGCTGGGCGCCACTCTCGCGCGGACGCATCGAGGGCGATGATCTGCGCTGCATGTACCATGGGCTCAAGCTCTCCTACGAGGGGCGATGTATCGAGGTGCCCGGTCAGGAGCGAATTCCGCAAGGGCTCGGGGTGCGCTCCTTTCCGACGCTCGAGCGCCACCGGTTCGCGTGGGTCTGGCTGGGCGAGGCGGAGCGGGCCGACCCTGGCCTCATCCCCGATCTTTCCATGCTCGATGAGCCTTCACGGCGGTTGTATTGGGGGAGCCTCGACTACGAGGCCCATGCCTCCCTCATCAACGATAATCTCCTCGACCTCTCGCACATCGCCTATCTGCATGAGAAGACGGCGGGGCAGCCCGTCGTGCATTTGGCCGAAGGTGACTTGACCCCCTGCATTCCTGGAGGCGCTGAGGCTCAAGCTCTCGAGCGCGGCGTTCGCGTCGAGACTTGGGTCACGGGCGCCCTTGCGAGAAACATCCTGGTTCCCCGCAACGTACCTAACGGTGATCTGTGGACGAGAACCGACTTCTTGGTGCCCGGGATCTTTATATCGCAAGACCGGATGTATCCGGCGGGCACCGCTTCTGCCTGCCGCGCCCAGCCCCCGAACGATGCGCTCACCGCGGCTGCACAGTCCCCGCTGAGTGATGCCATGAGCATCCAGGCGGTGACCCCGATGAGCGCGCGCAAGACGCGCTATTTCTTCTCCTATGGCCCGCGGACATCGGATATGGAGGAGTGGGAGGCCAACTCGATGTGGGAGATCGTGCGGCAAACATTCTTCGAGGACGTCGCAATGATCAACGCGCAGCAGCGGATGATCGATCATCATCCGGGGACCCGTATGACAGGCATCGCAGCCGATCGCGGGCTCGTCTTGTTCCGCAAGCTGATGAAGGCGTTGGCGGACGGCGAGGGGCCGCCGCCATTGGCCCGTAGCTCCCTGGCGATCACTTCCCCATGATCAAGCTCGTGGTCATGTACCCCTGGCCCGAGAACCCTGCGCACTTCAAGGCGCACTATCTCGAGCGCCATCTTCCGCTCTGTCGGGGGATCCCCGGGGGCCTTCGAAGTCACTACACGTTTGAGCCCAGGACCATCGAGGGCGACGCACGCTGGTTCTGCATCTACGAGGCGGAGTTTACCGATGAGGCGAGCCTCAATGCCGCGCTCGAGTCACCCGAGTGCCAAAGGGCGGGCGCGGATGTTTCAAATTACTCGCCCAATCCACCGACCACGCTGATCTACGCGCTCGAGCCCGTGTGAGACACATAAAGTCTCAGCGCCAGGGCGCCGCGGCGGTGCTCGCATTGACTTTCGCACCGCTCATCGCGGCCGCCTCGGTGCGCGAGTCGACCTATGCGCGCGCCGAGCGTTTCCTCTCCTGGAATGAGACGCGCTACGTGCGAAACGGCGACCTTGAATATCAGTGGCTCCGCAACCCCGAGCGCCTGCGATATGAGGTGGAAATTGATCCCAGCGAGCGGCGCGTCGTCCTCGTGGACCTCGCGACCGCCCGCAAGACCGTCATCGAGCCCAGCGAGCCGGGTCCTCAAAACACGACCGCCGCCACCCAGGATCCAGCGAAATCACCGGACGGTCACTGGGTCGCGTTCTTGCGCGACCACAACCTGTGGCTGAGGTCGACCTCGAGCGGCACCGAACAAGCGTTGACGACCGATGGCACCGCGGACAACGCCTACGCCTCATCCCCGGGCTATAGCACCCACGCCATCTCCGATCTTCGCCTGCATCGAGCCCCGAGCCCCCAGGTGGTGTGGTCGCCGGACTCGCGTTATCTCCTCACCCATCGGATTGATGAGCGCGACGTGAAGGAGTTCTTTCTCGTGGCCTCCTCGCTGACGCCGCAAAGCCCGCGACCCGCTCTCTACCGCTATCGCTATGCGCTACCGGAAGATGAGCGGCTGCCGATGTGGCAGCCGATCGTATTCGATGTCGCCGGAGGGCAGCGACGCCTTGACCTCCCAGTGCCGCCCCTCGTGTGCTCGGTCATGACGGCCATTGAGCAGAAAGCGGCCTGGTGGGCCCCGGACAGTCGCGCGTTCTTCTACCTGAAGCGCGATCGCTACTCGAAGTCCATCGCATTGGAGCGCGTTGACATCCGGAAGGGCGAGGCACACGAACTGCTCGGCGAGAGCACGGATACGGCGATCCAGGTCAACGCGGGAAACCCTTTCGAGGAGCCACCGCTCATCCGCACGCTCGCGAACGGCGATGTTCTCTGGTATTCGCAGCGCGACGGTTGGGGCCACCTGTATTATTACGAGGCGAGTGGCCGGCTGCGCAACGCGATCACGCGAGGTCCCTGGGCCGTGGAGCGCATCGTGCGGATCGATGAGCGCGCGCGACGGCTCTATTTCCTCGCCATGGGCCGCGAGCCCGGGCGAGACCCCTATGAGCGCTACCTGTACCGCATCGACTTCGACGCTTCACACCTGCGCCTCCTCACCCCGGATGAGGGGGATCACGATGTGACCGAGGATGCCTTCGCGCCCTCCGGTCGCGCTTTCGTCGATCGATACTCCCGACCCGATCGACCGCCGACATTCGCGTTGCGGTCGCTCGACGGCAAGCTCATCTCAAGCCTGGAGCAGGCCGACATCTCCAAGCTCCGCGCCGGCGGATGGACGCCGATCGAGCCCTTCAGTGTGATGGCAGCCGATGGCACGACCCGTGTCCACGGGAACCTCTTTCGGCCCAGCGACTTTGATCCCCGCCGCTCCTATCCCGTGATTGACTCGATCTATCCTGGTCCCCAGGCCACCCGCACGCGCAAGGGATTTCTCGAAGCCACCTTTGACATCTTCGAGGCACAGAGCCTGGCCGAGCTCGGATTTATCGTGGTGACGATCGATGGCCGGGGTACCCCGGGTCGGTCCAAGGCATTTCTCGATCACTCCTACGGACATCTGGAACGCGCCAGCGACCTCGAGGATCACCTCGCGGCAATCCGCGAGCTCGCCGCCCGTTATTCCTACCTCGATCTTGGGCGCGTCGGCATCGATGGCGCATCGGCCGGTGGCTATGCCGCCACGCATGCCCTCCTGGCCTATCCGAAGTTCTTCAAGGTCGCCGTGGCTGCCGCAGGCAATCACGATCAGCGGGCTTATGTAGCCCCCTGGGCCGACACGTACATGGGGCCGGACCTGGCGAGCGGCTCCGACCTCGCCTCGAACATGCCTCTTGCCCGAAATCTGAGCGGGCGCCTCCTTCTGATGCACGGTGAGATGGACGACAATGTGTCCCCCGCGTTGACCCTGCGGCTGGTCCATGCGCTCATCGCGGCCAACAAGGACTTCGATTTACTCTTGATCCCCGATGCAAACCATCTGGCGTGGCAGTCCCCTTACTTCATTCGGCGCAAGTGGGATTACTTCGTCACGCATCTGCTCGGTGAGACGCCCCCGGCATCCTATATGATTGCCGCACCCCTTTAAGGAGACTTCGAGAGAGGTATTGCTCCATGTCCGGCACCCTGTTCACCAACGCGCGCATTTTCGACGGAGTCTCCCCGGATCTCAGCGAGCCCTCATCCGTCTGGGTCGAGGGCAACGAGATTCGCGAGGTCTCAACGCGAGCGAGTCGAGCGGAGTCGGCCGAGCGCATCGACTGCAAAGGCCTCACCCTGATGCCGGGCCTCATCGACAACCACGTCCATATTTACCTTGAGTCCCTGCACCTCACGCCGCCCGAGCCGCCGATCACCTACCGCGCCCAGTACGCCCAGAAATTCTTGCGGCATATCCTGAGTTGCGGGTTCACCAGTGTGCGCGATGTAGCAGGGGGTGATCACGGCATGGCGATGGCACTCCGTGCCCGCTTCCTCGACGGTCCGCGCTTCTTCTATGGCGGCCTCTGCCTGACGCAAACCGGCGGCCATGCCGACATGCGACCCTCGAGCCAGCCGTCGAGCTTCCTAAGCTGCGGCGCCGAGCGCAACGTGCTCGCCGTGCATGCCGACGGTGTCGATGAGTGCATCAAGGCCGTGCGCGAGGAGCTCCGCAAGGGGGCCAATCACATCAAGATCATGGGCTCGGGCGGCGTCATGTCGCCGAACGACCCACTCGAGCGCTGCCAGTACTCGGAGGCCGAGATTCGCGCCATTGTCGATGAGTGCACCCGCTGGGGTGCGTACGTGTGCGCGCACTGCCATCCGCCCGAGGCGGTGCGCCGCTGCGTCGAGTTCGGCGTGCGCTCGATCGAGCACGGCACGATGATCGATGCGCCGACCGCCGAGTATGTCGCAAGCCGCGGCGCGTATGTGATGCCGACCCTCGCGGTGCTCTTCGCCCTCATGGAGGATGGCACCCAGATGGGCATGCCCGAGGTCTCGCGCCAGAAGCTTCTCAAGGTGCACGAGCGTGCGCTCGACGGGCTCGTGATCATGAAGAGAGCAGGTGTCAAAATGGGCTTCGGCACCGACCTCCTCGGCGATCAGCACACGAGGCAGGGGACCGAGTTCACTCTGCGCGCCCAGGTCCTGCCGCCGGCCGATATCCTCCGCGCCGCCACCAGCGTCAATGCCGAGATCCTGCAGATGCAGGGTCGGCTGGGCGTCATCAAGCCCGGCGCGCTCGCCGATCTCCTCCTCGTTGCGGGCGATCCCCTCAAGGACATCTCGCTCCTCGCCGCCCCCGGCGGCCGGCATATTTCTCATATCATGGTGGACGGGCGCTGGGCCAAGCGCCCATGAGCCGCGCCCTTCGGAACCGCGGCTTGCGGCGTCGCAGCTGGTGGATCCGCGGCATGCATCCCGCCGCCGCATGGGGCCTCGCCCTGTGCGCGAGCGTTTCCTCCGTGCACGCCCTCGAGCCCTCGCAAGTCGATGCGCATGCGATCAGCGCACAAGGGCAGCCCGAGGACACCTGGCTCGCCTACGGCCGCACCTACGGTGCGCAGCGATTCTCGCCCCTCAAGCAAATCAACACCGGCAACGTCTCGAGGATCGGTGAGGCCTGGGAGGCTGACCTAGAGAGTCCGCGCTTCGGTATCGAGGCGACGCCGCTCGAGGTCGGCGGCGTCCTCTACGTCACCTCGAGTTACAGTCGCGTCTTCGCCTTCGATGCGCGCACCGGCAAGCGCCTCTGGTTCTTTGATCCGCACGTGCCCCCCGACTGGCTGCCCAATGGCTGCTGCAAGCCCATGAACCGAGGCGTCGCGCTCTCGCGAGGCAAGGTTTTCGTCGGCACCTACGATGGCCGGCTGATCGCGCTCGATGCATCGAGCGGCAAGAAAGTCTGGGAGGTCAATACCACCGGCAGCTCGAAGCTCTACACGATCACGGGGGCACCGCTGAGCCTCGATGATGAGGTGATCATCGGCAATGGGGGAGGGGACTTCGCGACGCGTGGGTATCTCAGCGCCTACGACGTCGCAACGGGCGCGATGAAATGGCGCTTCTACACCGTGCCGGGCGATCCCAAGAAGGGCTTCGAGACCCCTGACGTCGCAAAGGCCGCAAAAACCTGGCGCGCCGATCGCGACTGGTCCTTGGGCGGTGACGGCAGCCCCTGGAATGCACTGAGCTACGATGAGAAGCGCGATCTACTTTATGTGGGTACGGGCAACGGCCCCGGTGAGGATCAGCCGAAGAGCAACTTGGGCGGCGGCGACAACCTCTTCACGTGCTCCATTCTCGCCATTCACGCCCATAGCGGACGGCTCGCCTGGTATTACCAGACAACTCCAGGTGATCTCTGGGATTACGATGCCGTGCAGGATTTGATCCTCGCCGATATCCCCTGGCACGGTCATCCCCGCGCCGTGCTGATGCAGGCCAACAAAAACGGCTTCTTCTACGTGCTCGACCGCGCGACGGGCGAGCTCCTCGCCGCCGATCCCTTCGCGCAGGTGAACTGGGCACGGCGCATTGATCTTAAGACCGGCAAGCCCGAGGTAATCGCCGAGAACACCGACTGGCGAGCCGGCATGAAGCTGCTTTTCCCGGGCGAGTACGGCGCCCATAACTGGATGGCCATGGCCTTCAGTCCGATGACGCGCTACGCCTACTATCCGGCCGAGGACATCGGTTGGATCGAAGGCGCCGATCAGCCGGGCACCTTTTATTTGGGCTACGACGTCTCCAAGCTCCCGGCGGGCGAGCTCGCCAAGCACACCCACGGTGCGCTCATCGCGTGGGACGTCGCGCACCGACGGCCGGCTTGGAGCGCGACGTACGGCAGTATCATCAATGGCGGCGTCCTCGTAACAGCAGGTAACCTGGTTATCCAAGGCACCGCCGACGGGCACCTTCATTTCTACGACGCTGAGGACGGGCGGCTCAAGCACTCCCTCTTCATCGGCACCGGCATCGTCGCCGCGCCCATGAGCTACGCCCTCCAGGGCGAGCAGTACATCGCATTCGGCGCCGGCTGGAATGGTTGGAACACCGAGGCGCCCAAGGCCGCTGATCCGCCGCCCTACGATAATGCCGGTCGCCTCATCGTCTTGAAGCTCGACGGCCCACCCGTGAAAGTGGCCGCGCGGCTGCCCCCGCCGCGACCGTTCCTCATCGTTCACGAGACCGCCGATCCCGCGAAGATCGCGGCAGGCAAGAAAGTCTACGACGCCCAGTGCAGCGGCTGCCACACCGTCTATGGCGAGGGCTCGGTGTATCCCGACCTGCGGCGCATGTCGAAAGAAACCTACGACAGCTTCTTCGCGATCGTGCTCGGCGGCGCGCGCCACGAGCGCGGCATGGCGAGTTTTGCCTCGGAGATCTCACCGGCCGACGCCGAGGCGATCCGCGCCTATCTCACCGACTGGGCACGGCGCTCGCAAGCCGCGAGCGCGTGCGATCCGACTGCGGGTTCATGTACCAAAAAGTAGTTCCGGCCACCGCAGCGCCTCAGCTACCGCGCCGCCCGCCCGCGTTCGATCTCACCATGTTCGCAGGCGCTTCGCTCGCGATGCTCGGCACGCTCTACGTCTACGACTCGATCGGACCGGTCGCATCGCTCCTCACGCGAGACCTGCACTTTTCGGACGTCGAGATCGGCACGCTCAATGCCATCTACAGCGTACCCAACATCTTCATGGGCTTGGTCGGGGGTCTTTTGATCGATCGCTGGGGCGTGCGCGTCGTCGTCTTCTGGACCGCGCTTCTTTGTCTCGCGGGCGCGCTGCTCACCTCGGCCCTCCCGAGCTTTCCGCTCATGGTCGCCGGGCGCCTCTTGTTTGGCTTGGGCGCAGAGACCTTGATGGTCGGGGTTCTCGTCGCGATGGCGCAGTGGTTCTCCGGACGCTCCTTCGCGCTCCTTCTGGCCTTGAACATCAGTCTCGGGCGCTTGGGCTCCTATCTCGCGGATCGATCACCGTCTTTCGCCCACACCCTTTACGAGCATGGCTGGCGCCCACCGCTTCTCTTGGCGGTTGTCATGTCCGCGCTCGCTTTCTTAGGTGTCGTGCTGTACGTGCGCGTCGATCGACGGGCGACCGATCTCGGCCTCCTCGCCCGAGCGCCCCTGCAGGAACGCTTCGTCTGGCGCTCCATCCTGCGATTTCGCGCGAGCTACTGGCTGCTCCTCGCGATTTGCGTCGCGTTCTATTCAGTGATCGTGCCCTTTCGCAGCACCTTCGCCATCAAGTTCTTCCAGAATGCCCACGGCCTGACGCTCGAAGATGCGAGCCGCATGAATAGCTACGTGTACATGGCCGCGATCTTTGCGATGCCGGCCTTTGGCTGGTGTGTCGATCGCTTCGGGCACCACGCGCTGCTCATGATCGCAGGATCCGTGCTCCTGCCGCTCGCGTTCTTGCTGATGGCCGATGCGACCGTTGATCTGTGGTTGCCGACGGCCCTTCTTGGCTTGAGCTACTCACTCATCCCGGCGGTGTTATGGCCGCTCGTCCCCGAGTTCGCGCCGAATCATCAAGGGACCGCCTACGGCCTTATGGTCGTGTTGCAGAACACCGGCCTCGCACTCTCCAATATCATTGCCGGGGTTCTCAATGACTCACGAGTCGCCGGGGCGCAGAACCCCCAAGGATACGCCGCGATGCTGGTTTACTTCGGAGTGTTGAGCCTTGCAGCGTGCCTGCTCTCCGTGATGCTCGCGCTCTCATCGCGCCGTCGCCTCGCCGCACCCACAGGCGCCTGAGCCATGAGAATCCTCGTGATCGGCAGCGGCCTTGCGGGTGTCACGAGCGCCTACTGGCTCAATCGCCTCGGCCACGAGGTGACCGTGATCGCCCGCGAGCCGAGTCCCGCCACCGAGACGAGCTTTGCCAACGGCTCGCTCCTCACACCGAGCATGCCCGAGCCCTGGAACGCACCCGGCTGCTGGCGCGTCCTTCTCGCCTCGCTCTTTCGTCCCGACTCGCCCTTGAAGCTGCGTCTCGCGGCGTTGCCCTCGCTCCTCGGCTGGGGCATCGAGTTCCTCAGGAACTCCTCCCCCGCCCGATTCGAGCGCAACACACGGAGCAACATTCAGCTTGCCCTCTATTCACTCGAGCTCATGCATGCTATTCGCGAAGCGACCGGCATCGAGTACGAGCAGCACTCGGACGGAACACAGCGGCCGACTGGCACACAGCAGCCGACTGGCGCGCAGCGGCTGACCGGGGCGCAGCAGCTGACCGGGGCGCAGCAGCTGACCGGGGCGCAACAGCTGACCGAGGCACAGCGGTCAGAGGGCCCGGGCGCGCTGCGCCTCTTTCGCGAGACCAAGTCTTGGGATGAGGCCTCACGCGTCGCAGCCGGGCGCGAAGGCGTGCAATTTAAGCGGCTCTCGGTGAGCGAGACCCTCGCGCTCGAGCCGGCGCTCGCACCGCTCGCACCGAAATTGGCGGGCAGCATCCATTACCCCGGCGATGAGTGTGGGGACGCTCATCGTTTTTGTGTCGCGCTCGCCGACCACGCGCGACAGGCGGGCGTTCGATTTCGGTTCTCGACGGAAATCGCCGCGATCGAGGTCCAATCGGGGCAAGTCAAAGCAGTCCTTGCCCAGGAGCAGCGCTTCATCGCCGATCATTACGTCATCGCAGCGGGGAGCTTCAGCACACCTCTGTTGGCGAAGATCGGAATCAAGCTGCCGGTACGCCCCGCGAAAGGCTACTCCGTCACCTTCGATGATGTTCCGGCAAGCCAGAGACTGCGCACCCCCGTGCTCGACGATGCGCTGCACGCGGTGGTGGTGCCGCTCGGCAACGCCATCCGGGCCGCTGGCACCGCCGAGTTCGCAGGCTTCGATCTCTCGCTGCCCGAGCCCCGCGTCCTAAATCTCGTGAACCTCGCACGCCAGATTCTCCCCGAGGCGAATCTCGATGCGAGCCGGGCGAAGGCCTGGTGCGGACTGCGCCCGATGTCCGCGGACGGTGTTCCGATCATCGGCCCGACCCCGCTGTCCAACGTGTGGGTGAACACGGGTCAGGGTCCTCTCGGCTGGACCATGGCCGCTGGCTCCGCGCATCTCCTCACAGAGCTTATCTGCGCCCAACCCACCAAGATCGACCCCGCGCCCTACGCACTCAACCGGTTTGGTTGACAGGTCCCGATCGCGCGCCGGGCTTCGCCCTGGTCGCGCGCGCCTCATGCGCGTTGCACGTCACCCCGCAGCTCCTCGCGCAACTCGAACAGCGTTGCCTCGCGCCCCGGCGCACAGACCTCGAGGGTGAGCCCGACCGATGCGCACAGCGCCATGAGCTTTCGCACCCCGATTTCCCGCACGGTCCCATTCTCGATGCCCGAAATCGTTGCCCTGCTCATCCCGAGCGGTCTCGCGACTTCGGCTTGTGTCCGTCTGCCTGCCTTCCGTGCGTCGCGCACCGCCTGCCCAATCTCCTCAATGTTCATATGCATAATATAAGATATAGTCCCCCCAAAGTCACCCGGTAATGCATCGCATAGGATGCACTAAAGTTATCGGGCCGCCGGTATAAATCCACCTCACCGCCGACTCTTATATAAGGAGTCCCAAGCGACCCCGATCCTGACCGGATGCCTACCAAGAACGCCCCCAGTTTCGTCACCGATCTCGCCCGTTCGCACGGCGAAAAGTTGCGGCGCTTCCTCACAAACCGCGTGCGTAACGTCGCCGATGTCCCTGACGTCATCCAAGAGGTGTTTCTGCGGATGCTCCGCATTCCGGATCGCGACGTCATCAGATCGCCCGAGGCATACCTCTTTACCGTGGCCCTGCACGTGGCGCAGCAGCACGCGATGCGCGAGCTCGCGGCGCCACCTTCGGTGGATGTCGGGGAGCTCATTACCCAACTCCACGCGAGTAGCGATTCCGATCCGGCACTCATCGCAAGCGCCGATCAATCGCTCGAGGGCTTCATTCGCGCCTTGGAGCGTCTCTCCCCCAAGCTGCGTGCGACCTTCATCCTGCATCGCCAGTACGGTATGACGCTTGAGGAGATCAGCCGCGAGCTCGGCATCTCTTTCCCAATGGCGAAGAAGTACCTCGTGCGCGCACTTCTCGAATGCAAGCAGCACCTGAGCCATGACAGCTAAGAACGCCACCCCGACCTTCAATGCCCAGATCCACCGCGAAGCGTGCGAGTGGTTTGTCGAGTTTCGCGCGGGAGAACCGGGCGAGCGCGCCCGTAACGAGTTCAAGAGCTGGCTCAAGGCCTCGCCGGCGCACCTTGCCGCCTACCTCGAGACCGCCGCCACCTGGAATCAGTCGGCCGCGCCCGATATCGCGCGCCGGTACACCAAAGAGGAGCTCATCGCCGAGGCGCTACGGTATCCCGAGATCCTTGCCCATCCCACCGTGGGCCTGGATGCCACACCGCGAGTATCTACAGCTCGGAGATGGGTCCGTTTCGCGGCGCGTCCACGCGTCGTTTTCGCCGCCGCCAGCGTGCTAGGTCTCGGGATCGCCGTCCTTTTTCTTGGATTCCATCGCGCGCCCGAGTACGCCACGAGCATCGGTGAGCAACGCTCCATCGCGCTCGCCGATGGCTCAACCGTGAGCTTGAATTCCCGTTCCCGTGTGCGTATCCGCTACTCCGCACGGGAGCGCGATGTGGAACTCCTCGAAGGCCAAGCGCTTTTTGGGGTCGCCCATGACACCACTCGACCGTTTATCGTCACGGCCGACAATGTTCGAGTACGCGCCGTCGGCACCGAGTTCGATGTCTATCGAAAACCGGGCGAGACTATCGTCACCGTCGTCGAAGGCCGTGTCTCGGTTATTACACCCGAGATGCCTTCGCCCGAGACGTCAACCCTGAGTGGTACGAGTCCCCGAATCTTCCGCGACCAGCTGGCTCAGTCACTCTCGGCGGGCGAGCAGCTCTCCGTCTCCTTAAGAGCAGTCTCTCATCCAGTCCCCGTCAATGTGGCGAGCGCCACCGCCTGGACGCAGCGACGACTCGTGTTCGCCTCAACCCCTCTTAGAGAGGTTGCCGCAGAGTTCAATCGCTACAACGAGCGCACGCTCGTCGTGGGGGATCCAGAGATCGGCGCCTTTGAGATTGATGGTGTGTTTTCCTCGACCGATCCGGCGGCGCTCGTCAAATTCTTGCGCGAGCGTCCAGACGTTCAGGTCACCGAGAATGACCGTGAGATTATTATCGCCCGGCGTCGGTGAGCCGTGCAGCGTGAGAAATAATTATCCGGCGCGAGGTATAAATCACAACCCTGCATGACTCTCTTCTCCCAACGGGCCGCGAAAAACTGAATGTGCGCGGTCGACAATGAGTAGCTACACAAGAGAGCTCGGAGGGAGACTCATGCGATTGACTGTTACGGTCGTAGCGCTGTGCTTATGCGCTATCGGGATGTCGCTCGCCAATGAGAGCCGCGCAGCGATGGATCGTAAGCACACGGAAATTCCCGCCCAGCTGCTAGCACCGGCCCTGCGCACGCTTGCAAAGGAGCGAAATTTCCAGATTGTCTACCCATCGCAGGAGGTCGCGGCTGTGAGAAGCCAGGGTGCGACCGGCGAGCTCACCACGGAGGAGGCCCTGACACAGATTTTGAGCGGCACCGGCCTCACTTTCCGCTACCTTGACAGCAATACGGTGACCATCGTCGCGAGTGGCATTGCCCGCCACGAGTCACCTGCGGTAGAAGCCGAGAGAGCGCCTGCATCTTCTTCCACCGCGTTCGAGGACGATCATCGCGACAAGGAGGGGAAGAGAAACTCTTCCGACAGCTTTCGCCTGGCTCAGCTGGATCAGGGATCGTCTACGCGCACTGGTTCACTGAATGGTCTATCACAAGGAACGGCGTCCACAACTCTGAGCGAAATCGTAGTCACTGCACAGAAGCGCGAAGAGCGCTTATGGGATGTGCCGGTGCCTGTGAGCGCTCTGAGCGCCTCCGAGTTGCTTGATCAAAATCAGCTCCGGCTGCAGGACTATTATTCGGATATGCCTGGAATTAACCTGGCCCCGGGCCCTTCCGGAACTTCTTCCGTCATTACCATTCGCGGCCTGAGCAGCGGCACGAGCAACTTCGGAAATCCAACGACGAGCGTGACTATTGATGATGTGCCCACGGGTGCTACCGCGAGTTACGGGGGCGGTAACAATTCGCTTGTCCCGGACATTGATCCGAGCGATCTGGCGCGCGTTGAACTGTTGCGTGGACCACAGGGGACTCTTTATGGTGCGAGCAGCCTTGGTGGCTTAATCAAGTACGTGACCTTGGACCCATCCACCAAAGAGTTCACGGCTCATATTCAGGGCGACGGTGATAGCGTCTACAACGGGAACGGCCTAGGTTATGGAGTGCGAGCCGCCGCGAACATTCCGATCAACGAGACGACAGCAATCCGAGTGAGCGGATTTACTAGAACGGACCCGGGATACATAGACAACGTACTAACAGGGCAATCCGGTGTAAACAAGATCGAGACATATGGCGGGCGCCTCTCCGTCCTTTGGCATGCCACGGACGTCTTGTCTCTGAAGGCCACGGCACTGATTCAGTCTACGACCGGCTTTGGCTCCCAGTATGCCGATTCGAATCTCCGCGACTTACAACAGAGCTATATAGCTGGAACAGGTGGGTTTCACCAGAACTTAGACGTCTACAGCCTCACGGTTAAGGCGGATTTGGGGGTCGCAGATCTCACTGCGATCAGCGGCTATAACAACATTGGCTATCATGACGTCCAAGACTGGACCAAAGCCTATGGGGGATTCTTTTCGGGCTTCGTCGATTCACTGTACGGCACGCCGGGTTTTTGGAACACCGATAGTAACACTCTTCACAAGTTCACGGAGGAGGTCCGCCTTGCGTCAAAGCAGGGATCAAAGCTCGATTGGCTAGTTGGTGCGTTCTTCGACCACGAAACCGCCCACGCGCAACAAGCGTGGCTCGGTGTCGATCCCTCCACCAGTATTGTGGGCGGAACGCTGTTAAATGGTGTCTGGCCCACGAGCTATACGGAATATGCACTGTTCGCGGACCTGACGATACACGTCACAGATCGCTTTGACGTGCAAGTAGGTGGACGTGAAAGTGAGAACAGGCAAACCTACTCTGAGGTGGACGGGGGCGACTATGCTCCAGCTTTCGGCCTCGGGCCGGCCCCGTTTATCACGCCGGAGGTGGTGACTAAGGACAACGCGTTCACCTACCTACTCACTCCGCGCTTTAGGATCACGCCCGATTTTATGCTTTACGCGCGCTTGGCATCTGGCTACCGCGCGGGCGGCCCGAATCCGAATTGCTCCGCATACCATGTACCCTGTCATTTTGATCCAGACAAAACAAAAAACTATGAAGTGGGCACGAAAGGAGACTTATTCGAGGGCAAATTTACCGTGGATGCCTCCTTCTACTACATAAATTGGAAGGACATCCAATTGACAGTGCTTCCGCCTGGAACTCCGGATGGATATTTCGCGAACGCGGGTGGTGCAAAAAGCGAGGGCGTAGAGTTATCTCTGGGCTTTAAGCCTGGCGGAGGATTGTCGGTTACGGGTTGGGTAAGCTGGGATAACGCAGCTATTACGCGTGGATTTCCTGAAAATGCCGGGGCAGCCTATGCGATACCGGGCGATCGGCTACCCAACAGCACCCGGATTTCCGGAAACTTAACGGTTGAGGATGACTTCCCGATTCGCAACGGGTTCGCGGGATTTGTCGGTGGCTCCGTTAGCTATATTGGAGATCGACTGGGGGACTTTCAGGGTATTCAGGCTGGTGTCCCGCTGCCACGTCAGAACTTGCCCGGTTTCTCAAGGACGGACCTGCGACTCGGGACCAAGTATAACTCCTGGTCGGGGAACCTCTTTGTTAATAACGTCGCCGACAAACGCGGAGTCCTGGGGGGCGGATTGGACAACCCCGTCGATGTCAACGCCTTCGCATATATCACGCCGCGGACAATTGGCTTGTCGATAGCTAAGACGTTCTAGTGCCGTCTGCGCGTTGGGTGTCCCGTGGCTCAAATTGACAATGTCGCGGCGAAGCGCGGCGAGTGCACTGCCAGTGACCTGCCCGTGGCACCCGCAACCATCATTCAACGAACTATGTTGTTACGGCACCCGTCAATCAGTGATCGCATGGTCGCTTTTAGCCGTGCACAGCAAATCTGGCTGGCCAATCGTGATGGGACAGCAGCACGCCACTTTCCGCTAGCCGGTAAGCAGGCTGTGCCATGCCTGTCTCCCGATGGCGCACATCTGGCCTTCATTGGAGAGGACGGTGTTTCACCGCGAAGCGTCTACGTGGTGCCTATTGAAGGAGGTGAACCGCGCCGTCTGACCTTCCACTCCGCCGATCTCGGAACAGTGCTAGTACTGGGCTTCACGGGCGACATGTTGGGGTGGACACCAGATGGCGAACGCGTCATCTTCAGTTCCAGGCGCAGTGCGTTCGCACCCGGTGTCACCCAACTGTTTACCGTGGCTTTCGGAGGCGGCCCCGCGAGGCAATTACCTCTCGGAAGGGCAGCCCAAGGATCATTGTCTCCCGACGGCAGCCGGATTGCATATGTTCCCAACGTAAAGTGGCAGCCCGAGTGGAAGCGTTATCGGGGTGGGCAGACGACAGAAATCCGCATAGCAGATCTATCTGATCCACGTTCGGCAACTGTTATCCCCAGAGATAACTCGAACGACTTCAATCCAATTTGGGTCAAGGACAGGATCTACTTTCTGTCAGATCGCAATGGCCCGGTCACACTGTTCTCGTACGACCTTGGATCGCGGGCCGTCACACAAGTCCTCCAAAATCATGGCTTGGACTTCAACTATGCCTCGGCGTCGGCGGATGCCATTGTGCTCGAGCAAGTGGGGTCACTTCATCTCTACAACATTCACTCGGGGCAGCTTTCGCGGATTGAAATCGAGTGCCGAGATGAGGTGCCTGATGTCCGACCGGCCTTGGTGAGCCTCGCTCCCTATCTCGAGAGTGCTCAGCATCTTACTAAGGTGAAATCGCGCATTAGCCCGGCCGGAGATCAAGCAGTGTTCGGAGTGCGCGGCCGCATATTGACGGTAGCGGGCCAGGGCAGCGTAATCGCAGACTTGACGCAGAAGTCGTCGGCGGTCGAACGAGATCCGGCTTGGTCTCCGAACGGGCGATGGATAGCCTATTTTTCGGATGAGTCCGGCAAGTATGAGCTCCATATCCGTGAGCATCGGGGGCCCCGTCCAGAACGGCGAATCCCACTGGGCGATGCGCTGGGATTCTATCACTCCCCGAGTTGGTCTCCTGACTCGTCCAAAATCATCTACGCAGATCAGCGGCTCAATCTGTGGTATGTCGACGTCGAGAGCGGTTCATCATCTTTGCTCGGTGCGAACGTCGACGCGTATCCCGACTACCTGAATTTCATGCCTCGGCTAGCGTGGGCGTGGTCGCCGAACAGTTGCTGGATTGCGTATGTGGCGACACTGACGAGCCATCTTCGGGCGGTGTTCCTCTATTCAGTGGCCGAGGCGCGATCGTACCAAATCACCGATGGCACGAGTGATGCGTTGCATGTTGCCTTCGACGCGAATGGCGAGGTTTTGTACTTCACGGCAAGTACTGATGCGGGATGCAAAGCCGCATGGCTTGATATGAGCAGCTTGAATTGCCTAGCTACACGCAGCGTTTATGCAGTGACCCTCCACAAGAGGGCCTCCACGGCCGCCGTCGATTTGGACGAGATGAGTCGACGCGTCTACCGTCTCCCGATCCCGCCACGCAACTATCGAGCGCTATTTGCTGGCACCCCTGGGGTTGTTCTTCTGCTCGAGGGCCCACTCATCGATGACCAATGGCGGATGGTCGCCGGCGATCAGGAGCACACCATGGTGCGCGCCAATGGTGCCACGGGCGAAACCGCGGTGCTGGCCGAACGAGTCCTACAGGCGGACGTATCGTTCGACGGAAAGAGAATCCTTTATTGTCAACTTTATGATGGGCGCCGCGTTCAGTGGTCAATTGGTGGCACGGATCTCACCACCAGCGGCGACAGCCGTAAATTCCATCGGACCAAATACTTAAATTTCAGCGACGCCAAGGTTCTTTACGATCCACGCGAGGAATGGCGGCACATATTTGACCAAGTGTGGCGAAATCTACGCGGTTTCTTCTATGACCCTGATCTGCATGGTCTCGCCTACGAGACAACGCGTGAATATTACCGCCGCTTTCTCGATGGAATCGCCTGCCGCGCGGACTTGGATTACCTGCTTCAAGAGATGCTCGGCAATCTTACTGTGGGGCATTTGAGCGTCACGCCAGCCGACGACGACAGTTTCCAAGTGCCGCAGCCGAATGTAGGACTCCTGGGAGCCGACTTTGAGATTGACCAAGATCGCTACCGGTTCGCCCGAATCTACGACGGGGACTTATTTGGGGACGGTTGTCGCGGGCCGCTCTGCAACCCGGGTCAGAGTATCTCTGTCGGCGAATACCTGATTGCCATAAATGGAGAGGAGGTCCGCACCTCCGTCGATCTGTATCGATACCTTCAAAATACTGCGGGGCGCGAAACTGAACTCAGGGTGGGTCCGAGCCGAGACGATAGCCAATCCCGATTGGTGAGAGTGATACCTTTATCCGACGAAACTCCACTTCGGCTGTTTCATTGGCAGGAACGAAACCGTACCTTAGTCGGACAGCTCAGCGCGGGTCGTATTGCCTATGTGCAATTGCCGGATACGTTTGTAGCCGGATACAGGGCATTTAATCGATACTTCCTTGCGCAGAGCGACAAAGAGGCGCTGATTCTCGATGTACGTTATGGCCGCGGCGGGGCGATGGCGGACGTGGTTCTTGACTATCTCAGTCGAGAGCGGCTCCATTTCTTTTATACGCGCGATGGCCAGGACATTTCATCGCCGATGCAGGGCATCTTCGGACCGAAGGTGTTGCTCATTAATGAGATGGCGGGATCTGGAAGCGATGCGTTGCCTTGGATGTTCCGGCGAAAAGGGTTGGGGCCCCTGATTGGCAAGAGAACATGGGGAGGGCTCGTCGGTGCTTTGTCCAACCCAAATGATCTGCTAGACGGTGGACTGGTGAGCACACCGAATCTCGCATTCTTCAACCCGGACGGCGCTTGGGAGATCGAGAACCACGGGGTGGCGCCCGACATAGAAGTGGAAGATGACCCGAGCGACCTCACGGGGGAGAAGGACGCGCAGCTGAGAAAAGCAGTGGAAGTCGTTATGAGCATGCTGCCAGAGTGTGCCCCTGGCTCGAAAGCGAGACGTCCACCATTCCCTGTTTATGACGGCCTGTTTTCTACGATCCGTCGTCGGGCGCCTGGATGAGCGGTGAAACTCGCGCCGAGACGACGGCAAGGAGGGTGCTCAGTCAGACGAGCATCCGCCAAATCGTGGAGGACGTGCGGGGAGCCTGGCGAAACGTGGGTATGGCCATCGCTGTCGTGCGAGGCCATGAGGTACTTTTCTGCGACGGTTTCGGCGTATGCCAGTGGGGCGACGATACGGCGAACGATGCCAATACTCTCTTTCAGATTGGTTCTACGACGAAGGCGTTTACAGCCGCGGCCGTCGGAGTGCTCGTCGATCGCGGCGCGTTGACGTGGGATGACCCGATCAGCAATCACGTACCCGATTTTCAGCTGTCCGACCCATGGTTAACAAGGAACGTCACTATAAGGGACGCACTCTGTCACCGAAGCGGAGTCGTCGGGAGTTACTTCCCGAGTCTCGCGCTATCGAGTGCGGATCAAGTGATCCGACAGGCGCGCTACGTAAAAATTGAAGGCGCTTTCCGGGCCTGCTACCGGTACAGCAATTTAATGTACGCCGTAGTAGGTCGCCTCATCGAGAGAGCTTCCAGCCGACGCTGGGCGGATTTCATTCGCGAGGAGCTGCTCGAGCCGCTGAATATGGCCCGCAGCACGACATCTCCTTATGACTGCTGGGATGCAGAATGGATCGCTCCTACGTTTCTTGGTGCCGCGCCGGCTGCGGCGTCGCCGAACCGCTGCAATGCGCGCGCGGCCAATATCGCCATGCCACATGTTCGAGATGAACAGGATGCGGAGAGAACATTGTCATGGCAAAGCTACGATAACGCAGCGGCGGCGGGGGCCCTGGTGTCAAGTGCCGCCGATATGGTTCCGTGGCTCATGTGTAATCTCCATCAAGGGGAGAGCGGGGGCCATCGATTGATCGAAGAGCCCACTCTTCGGGAGATCCACAGGACGCAAAATCTGCATATAGACACCAGCCAGTATCCATTCGACACAGTCGGGGAGCGCTACGCCCTAGGGTGGCGTCGGACTCGTTACCGTGGCCTCGTTCACCTGTCTCATGGCGGTGGAATGATCGGTTTCCCCGTGTACGTAACGCTGATTCCAGAGGAGAAACTCGGAGTCGCTGTGCTTGCTAACAGCGCCCACATGGGTGGCGCGGCGTTTCACAAGGCTATCTCCTTCAGTATCGTGGACAGGGCAGTCAATGCGTCAATACGGGATTGGAGCAGCGAATTGATAGCTCGAGCGCGCGCGGTGCAACAGCAGGCGCGCGATGAAGATGATCAGTGGGAAAGGTCGCGCCTATTGAACTCGCCTCCCTCACTTCCGCTGGAGCGTTACCTTGGAACCTATGAGGACTCCCGAGAAGGCTCAGGTCCCGTGACAATCACCGAAAACACATCGGGCTTGGCACTGAGGTTCGCCGGGCACGGGGCGTTCTCGGCAAATCTATCGCATTGGCACGGCGATATATTTCGATTGATGCCGCCCATTGGAGTGCGCGATGTGCTGGGGGGGCTTGGGCAGCGGTTTGTGCGCTTCGAGGTCGGGCCGGCCGGAAGTCCGACAGCGCTATGGGCGTTCAACTCGAGACTGGATCGGACATCACAGCCCGCAACAGCATGAGTGCAAACATGCCCTCTTCCCACTCTGGTTTGACAACATCCGCGGAATCACCAAGCGACGAGCAGGTGATGGCTCTCCTGAGGTGCGGTGACGTCTGGGATATGACGCTCCCCTGGCTCGAGGAACAACAAGACTTGGAGATACTCCGGCGCTACTGGCAGGCAGGTTTCACATTTGTTTCGACGACAACGGAGGATTTCCCGCCCACCTATCTTGGGGTTAAGAGCTGCATCGATCGCTTCAAGGAGGTGATCCAAAGAGAGGCGAGTTGGCTTGCTACGGGAACTTCGCTGTCAGAGATCGACAAGGGAAGAAAGGAGGGCAAACTCGTCATCGGCTTTAACGTGCAGGACACCGTTCAGCTGGAAACGGATCTCGCGCGAGTCGAGCCTTTGCATTCTCTGGGCGTGAGACACATGGTGCTCGCATACAACACGCGCAACTTTGTTGCCGATGGATGCGCGGAACCCGCCGATGGGGGCCTTAGCCTTTTCGGCCGGCAAGTCGTGCGGGAAATGAATCGGGTCGGTATCGTCGTGGACTGCTCGCACACAGGGCGGCGCTCTTCGTTGGAAGCGATTGGAATGAGTAACACACCCACTATTTTTTCACACTCGGGTGCGTATTCGGTTTGCGCTCATATCCGTAATATTCACGACGACCAAATACGGGCATGCGCCGATGGTGGAGGAGTCGTCGGGCTGGTTGGCATTGGTGCTTTCATCGGAGATCCACAAGCGCGCGCGGACGCCGTGTTCCGTCATATCGATTACGTGGCATCCCTGGTGGGGCCGGAGCACGTCGGACTCGGGACAGACTACGTGAAGGACATGGACTCGATTTGGCGTGCGATCCGCGAGGCCAAAGACACTTCCTGGCCCGATCCCACGGGGACGCAGCTGTACGAGGGGGGGTGTTTTCAGCCGGAGCAACTGCGGGAGCTCGTGCAAGTCATGTTGGCCCATGGATATCCAAAACAGGTGATCTTGGGGATCCTCGGGGAAAATTTCCGCCGGGTGTACGCCGCGGCCGGAAGCGCCAGTGCCGTTTAGGACATCGATCCGTGCGCGCACCGGAGCGTACAAGGGCTACTTATTGGCGGTGCTTCTTGTCATCCAAGCCTTCAACTATGTGGACGGGCTCGCGTTGGGTTTGGTGTTGCAAGATATCAAAGTCTCGCTGCATCTGACTGATACCGAGCTTGGCTTTCTCACAGGGATCGCGTTTGCACTGTTTTACTCCGTCATGGGCATCCCGCTCGCACGTTGGGCAGATCGGGGAGATCGCGCGAAGATTATTGCGTTGACGACTGCGCTGTGGAGCGTTGCGGTGGCTTTGTGCGGTAATGCGCGAACTTTTCTGCAACTATTGTTGATGCGGGTCGGGGTGGCCGTCGGCGAGTCCGGTTGCGTTCCACCAGCCAATTCGCTCATTGCCGACTACTTCGCCCGAGCTGAGCGGCCTCGAGCTCTTGGTATCTACATGCTGGGCGCTCCATTGAGCGCACTTATTGGGTATTTCGTCGCCGGTTGGCTCAATGAGTTTTACGGCTGGCGCCTCATGTTCGTGCTATTGAGCCTGCCTGGAGTCATCCTGTCAGTGCTGGCGTGGACGACGCTGCGAGAGCCCCGACGCCAGGTTAAGCAGGTGCTTGAAGATTCGCAGAGCTTTCCGACACAACCCAGTGCACGGACGGTGATTGGGACGCTTTCGAGGAACCTAACCTTTCGGCATTTGCTACTTTCCTACGCGGTTACGTGCTTCTTTGGGTATGGCATCCAGCAATGGCAGCCGGCGTTCTTCGTCCGGAGCTACGGCATGGATACGGGGACGCTGGGAGGCTGGTTTGCACTGGTCTACGGCGGGGGCGGCATTGTCGGTTCATACCTGGGCGGCATGCTGGCATCGCGGTATCTAGCCGACAACGAGACGCTGCAATTGAAGCTCATGGGGGTGGCAAACGCCAGCTTTGGAGTGCTGGCTGCTTGCATCTATCTATCCTCAAATAAGTCGTTCGCGCTGGCCATGCTGGGCTTGGCGGCGATCGGCGGGGCGGCGACGAGCGGGCCGCTATTTGCGTGTATCCAATCACTCGTCCCGAGCCAAATGCGCGCTACCGCCACGGCGGTCCTGTATCTTTTTGCTAATTTGATAGGGCTGGGGTTCGGTCCGCTGCTCGCAGGCGCTTTGAGCGATTCGCTGCGGCCAATCTTCGGAAGCGAGTCATTGCGCTTTACGTTGCTCGCCCTGTGTCCTGGCTACTGCTGGGGCGGATGGCACCTGTGGCGTGCGAGCAGGTCCGTGGCGCGGGATCTGAGCGAGGTAAGCTCGGACTTTGGCGATGGTGATGATCCCATGCACAGCCGAAAGGCGGCTATTGCGGCTCCCGTATGAATTTGCCTAGTCAATTCTTTCTAGACGCGGCGGCGCCGACATTGCAGCCGCGCGACCTCGAGACCCGCCTGAGGCTGATGAAAAGGGGTGGCGTGGATGGAGCGCTGGCTACGGTGGCTTCGATCGAGAACTTCGCGGCAAGTATGAGGGCCGTGGGGGCGTGGCTCGAGGCCGAAAGACAAAGGCACCTTCGGATTCGTATTGCTCATTCAGTAACGGATCTCCGAGAAGCCCAAGCCTGCGGAGACTTCGGGGTGGTGCTGCATTTTCAGGGGGCCGATCCAATTGAAGACCAACTCGATTACATCAATGTGTTTCACGCCAGCGGCCTGCGGGTCATGCAAATCACCTATAACCAACGCAACAGACTTGGGGACGGTTGTTTTGAGGAGACGGATGCAGGCTTATCGAAGCTTGGGCGTCAAGTGGTCAAGCGGTTGGAGAGCCTGTCGATCGCTGTCGACCTGTCGCACGCTGGCAATCGTACCGCCCTGGAGGCTGTGGGGATGTCATCCAAGCCGATGCTGGTATCCCATGCGAATGTGAGAGCCTTATGCGATACACCGCGCAACGTCACGGATGATTTGATCAGGCAGGTGGCCGCAGGAGGGGGCGTAGTGGGAGTGTGCGCGGTGCCCTTCTTTCTACGAGGCACGGGTCAGGCCACGCTCGATTCGATGATTGACCATGCGGCGTATATTGCCGATCTCGTAGGCCCCTCGCACGTGGGGGTGGGCCTGGATTTCTGCGAGGAGACTGAAGAGGACTATGCCTATTACGGATACGACGAGCGCTATATCCCGCGACCGCCGTGGGTCTTTCCATCGGGAATCGCCGGACACGAGGAGGCCGGCAATATTGCAGGAGCGCTGAGGGCCCGGGGGTTCTCCGAGGAGGAGGTTCGCGGAGTTCTTGGAGAGAATTTTTTGCGCGTGCTCGGCTGCATCTGGGGTAATTAGGGGTGGAGTTGCGAACTACGCAGTCCGGAGTCTATCTCCTAGCCGCCATGGCGCTTGTGTGTATATTGCAATCGGCTGATCGGAACCTGTTCGCCGTGGCGATCCAAGGAATAAAGGCGGAGTTCCGTGTGACGGATACGCAGCTTGGAGCGATAAGTGGCCCTGCTTACGCAATTATTCTGAGCCTGGCGGGCATACCCCTAGCGCGGCTGGCAGAGCGCGTGGGCCGTTGCCGCCTTATCGCGGGCTCGGTTGCCGCTTGGAGCATCTGCACATCGGCAACGGCAGGCGCGTCCGGAATCTTTTCCCTGGCGGCGTCTCGGATAACCGTGGGGATCGGAGAGGCGGGAGCAGGCCCGGCCGTCCAGTCGTTACTTGCCGCGCGCTTTTCATCGAGGGGTCGTTCTGGCGCAATGGCTGTCATGTATGCGGGTAGCTATCTTGGAATTTTTGTGGGTCTGGCCTTGGGAGGGTTCTTGGTCGAGCACGTAGGTTGGCGCCGCGCGTTTCTGTGTATGGGAATTCCCGGTCTGGTTCTCGCGCCGCTGGTTTTGCTAACAGTGGAGGAACCTCCAAAGGCAGCTAATCTTCTTGGAAACACGACTATCGGTGATGTCGTTACTATTCTTCGTACACCAGGAGTTTTGCATTTTCTAGCAATGTTTTGCCTGATGGGTTTCGCCACTTTTGGGACAACAGCTTGGGCGCCGACGTTCTATTCGCGTCAGTACGGAATGGACGTCGAGCGGGCAGGCACCGTAGTTGGGATCGTCATCGGCGGCGGCGCAGTCGTCGGTAGTCTGGTGGGTGGACTTCTAACTAAGTGCTTTCGCGAGTCGGATCGGGACGCCGAGGCAACCTTTATCTTGTGGACGCTTGGGGTCGCGATCCCCGCTGCGTTGGGGGTATTCGTAGTCGTCGATCGTGCTCTCTCCGTGATACTGCTATTGTTCTCGACCGTTGTCAGCTGCTTCCCCGCTGGACCGATATACGCTCTATTGCACGGGTTGGTTGAAGTACGCCATCGCGCCACCGCCGCCGCTGTGACGGCGCTGGCAGCCAATCTGATTGGAGGTCTCGGGCCCGTGTTTATAGGGGTTCTGAGCGATCAGATCGGTGGTGATAGGCCAAAGGCGCTTCGCATCGCGCTATTGGCCGCCAATTCATTCTATCTGTGGGCTTTCTGGCACACCTACAGAGTACTTGCGACTTATCGTGGCAGATGTGGCCAGCTGCCGGCGAGCGCGAGTACCTGAAGGTAATCATCAATGAGTGTCGGCGTAATGGGGATCTCGTCGTCGCGGAGCACGCAGTTCGTGTCGCCCCGCAGCCTGCGGATCCTGCAAATACCACCGCATCGGATCTCGCGACAGGCCGGTCTCGCGCGCAATCGCACGAATGCTCCGGGCATGCCGCCTCAACACCCTCTCCCCACTGCTTGCTCCTGAGTCAGCATAGGCGCTAATCTAGCCCTCACATGAATCCGCTTCCTTGCCTGATCCCCATTACCCGCCCGGCCTTCGTCGAAGGCCGGGGCGTTCTGATGGGTCGAGGGTCTGCCGCCCGAGCGGCGAACATGAGGAATCCGGTTTATGTCATCTCCACTATGGTCCACGCACCGGCTGCGGGTCACTACTGAAGCCGACCCCGGCGCGCTTGCGCGCGTCCTGCAGTACTTCCAAAACCTCAACGTCCTACCCCGCAAAGTCTCCGCGGAGCTTGCGACGACCGACCAGTTTCACATCGAGGTCGATCTCACCGGCATGTCGGAGGAGATGGTGGGGATCGTCACCGCCAAGATCGGGCAGGCTCCCCCGGTGGTTCGTGCCCACTGGGTCCGTCTCTGAGTCGCTGCATCGGCATGGAGCTGAGGCGGGGTAGGGACCAGCAACCCTTCGCGTCCCGATCCTCTCGACACCGGCGCAACTCACGGGCTCACAACGAGACTCTCGTCCTCAGCCCCAAGATCGTCAAGAACGCTATCTGCCCTCATCGCGCAGATTTGCACCAAGCGCCGCGCGCCTGAGATCAACCCCGTCACACCACTGCCGGCCCAGCTGAGCTATTCTCCCCACCGCGAATCCAACCACTTTACCCCCAACTTTACGCAGTCCGGATCCATGACGACAGCCACCCATCACCCCAGCACCGCGCTCGCCCATGTTCGCTACGAGATCCGCGGCCAGCTCGCCCAGCGCGCCCAGGACATGGAGCGCCAAGGTTACGAGATCATTTCCCTAAACATCGGCAATCCGGGTGCGTTCGGCTTTCGCACGCCTGAGACCATGCGCCTCGCAATGATTGAGAACCTGCGCCACGCCGAAGGTTACGTCCACCAGAAGGGGATTTTTCCCGCGCGTGAGGCGCTCGTCATGCAGGCCCAGTCGCGGGGCCTCACCGGCGTATCAGTAGAAGATGTCTTCATGGGGAACGGCGTCTCTGAGCTCATTGACCTGACCCTTCGCGCGCTCCTCAACGATGGGGATGAGGTGCTGATCCCAAGCCCCGACTACCCCCTGTGGTCGGCAGCAACGGTCCTCAATCGCGGCCGCGCCGTGTACTACCCCTGCCGGGCCAGAAACGCCTGGGTCCCGGATCCCGACGAGATCGAGTCGCTCATCACGAAGCGCACCCGCGCGATTATCGTCATCAACCCCAATAACCCCACGGGTGCCGTCTACGATCGTTCCACCCTAGAGGCGATCGCACGCCTCGCCGAGCGCCACAAGCTCCTGGTGCTCGCTGATGAAATCTACGACCAGATCACCTACGAGGGCGCGGAGTTCGTGCCGATGGCGAGCCTCGTGCACGATACCCTCTGCGCAACGCTCTCCGGGCTCTCCAAGGTATACCGCGCCTGCGGCTACCGCGTCGGATGGGCGGTCTTTTCCGGCGCACGGGACAGCGCCGGGGACTATCTGGCCGCCCTCGAGCTGCTCTGCTCATTGAGGCTCTGCAGCAACGTCCCTGGACAGTGGGCTGTACAGACGGCTTTAGGAGGCCACCAGAGCATTCACGAGCTGACACGCCCCGGTGGGCGCCTTCACGCTTCGCGCACCGCCATCTTGGAGTCAATCGCACGCAGCCAGTTTCTCGAGCTTTCCCCACCTAAAGGCGCGCTCTATGGCTTCGTGGGCATCCGCCCGGGATCGCTCCCGCAGTTCGATGACCACGCTTTTGCGCTGGAGCTCCTGGAGCAGCGCCACGTGCTCATTGCACCGGGCGTGAGCTTCAACGTGCCCTACAACACGCACTTTCGAGTGACCAACTTGCCTGAGCCTGACGTGCTTCGCGAGGTCTTCGGCCGCATCGAGGTGCAGCTCCAGCACCTCGCGGAGAGCGCCCCGCGTCGCGCCGCGCTGAAGATTGTCTCACCGCCCCGTTGAGCCATTGCCGACGAACGCGGTTATTAGCGCTCCTGCGAGGAAGCGAGCGGAGTAGCCCGCGCGGTTAGTACCGATGGTTATGAGGACATAGCGCATCGCGATCGGCTTCTCTCGTATATCAGCAACATCGCCCTGATTTGCGATTGACCCCGAGACTTCGCTTGGCTACATTCACCCTTGCGCCGATTTGATGATTCAGCTTGCGGGCGCGTAAGAAATCCGGCTAAAGCGAGCAGACCCCGGAAAGGTCCATCGCCCACAAGGGAGCGCCCGCTCCTCCCTCATCGAGCATCGGTGTACCGGTTTGAACTGGCACAGGTGTTGCGATGCCTCCAAACGCCGATACCGATGATTCTCCCTGTATCACCCGCGCACCCGCCGTGGCGACCCCCGGATCTCCAACCACCGTCTCCTTCGAGTTCTTTCCTCCGACCGATCCCGCCATGGAGGCCACGCTCTGGCAATCATTACGCCGCCTTGAGCCGCTCGCGCCGCGCTTTGTCTCCGTGACCTGCGGCGCCGACGGGAGCACCCGCGATCGCACGGTCGAGGTGGTACGTCGCATTCGCGCAAACACTCACTTCACGGTCGCGCCCCATATCACCTCGATCGGCAGCACCCGCGAGGAGCTGCGCGATCTTGCCCGTGCTTACTGGACGAGCGGTATTCGCCATCTCATCGCTTTGCGCGGTGATTTACCTGCACCGCAAACCGCTCCACCGTTATCGACCCCAGACATCCTCTCGCCCCTCGAGGTGCGCGCTCGCTCGCGCCCGCCGCGCCGCCCGGGACCCGCGGAGGTCTGTCGCTCGGGCATCGAAGTGGTCGAGGCGCTCTGTAGCGTCGCGCCCTTCGACATCTCCGTCGCCGCCTATCCCGAAGTGCATCCGGCAGCCGTGAGCGCTCGAGGGGACCTCGAGCACTTGCGGCGCAAGCTCGATGTGGGCGCGACACGCGCCATCACGCAGTTCTTCTACAACAACGCCACCTATCTTCGCTTTCGCGATGCGTGTGCGCGTGCCGGCATCGCGGCGCCCATCATCCCCGGCATCCTGCCCATCCATCGCTTCCGCCAGGTCAAGCGCTTTGCGCGCCGCTGCGGCACCGTCATTCCCAAGTGGCTCGAGGAGCTCTTTTCAGGTCTCGATGAGGATGCCGAGACAAGCCGGCTCTTGGGTGCCGCCGTGGCCTTGGAACAGGTAGACGTTCTGCGTCGCCATGGGGTCACGGAATTCCACTTTTACACTTTAAACAGGGCCGAGCTCACGTACGCCGCCTGCCACGCCCTGGGCGTGCGCGATACAAGGAATGAGGGGGAAACTGATGGACCAGAATCTCGACGCCTCGAAGCTCACGGAGCTCCTGGAGAGCTTTCTCATCGGCACCACGGGCCTGCGGGGCGGTAGCCGCATCTCCGAGCTCATTGAGCTTCAGCAGCCCCATCGCCGCTTCGCCGAGCAGGCGATCATCGATCAGCAACCCTGGATCGCATTCAAAAACCCGGCAGGCGTCATATCCGCCTATGGCGCCTATGATCCGGATGCCTCGAGGCACCTGCGCTGTCACGTCCTCTACATTCACTGGATGCTCACCGATGGCAAGCGGCATCAAGGCTGGTGGCGCTGCGAGTCGCGCCGCCCGCTGGATTGGCTCTACGGCCGGGGTATTGCCTCGGACGCTTAAGCATTCCTAACGGACGTATCACCACAATTGCGTTGTCGCCCGCGACGCATTGGCTGAAAATTCGAGCGCACAGCTCTTTCAGGCGCTATTCATGATTCTTCACGACATCAAGAAGCCCTACCTCCTCCTGATCGGCGATATGGAAAATCCGATCAATGCGAAGACGGCGTTCGGTCTTCGCGATTGGGCCCGCGAGGCCTGCCTGGGCCAGCTGCGGTTCACGCCGACAGCCGTCGATCTCGGTCTTCCCGATCTTTCCCTGCGAGGAGCCGCCGCGGCGGGCGCCAAAACCCTGGTCATTGGCATCGCACCTCCGGGCGGTCAATTGCCTGAGAGCTGGCATCCCACCCTTCTCGAGGCGCTCGAGGGGGGTCTTGATCTCGCCGCGGGTCTGCATCAGCGCCTCGCCGCTTTGCCGAAGGTGGCCGCGACCGCAGCCAACCTCGGCCGTCGCATCCACGATGTTCGCCACAGCGAAGTTCGTTTCCCGGTCGGTACTGGCAAGGCTCGGATCGGTCGACGGCTTCTCACCGTCGGTACCGACTGCGCGCTGGGCAAGAAATACACCGCGCTCGCCATTGCGAAGGCGCTGAAGGCCCGAGGCCACAAAGCCGATTTTCGCGCGACCGGACAGACCGGTATCTTGATTGCGGGACGCGGAATAGCGATCGATGCCGTCATCGCCGACTTCATCGCGGGCGCTGCCGAGGCACTCTCGCCCGAGAACGCCCCTGACCACTGGGACGTCATTGAAGGGCAGGGGTCCCTGTTTCATCCGGCCTATGCCGGCGTCACCTTGGGCCTCCTCCATGGCTCCCAGCCCGATGCGCTCGTCCTTTGCCACGATCCCCTCCGTAAGACGTTGAGCAGTTTTCCTCACATGCCGGTCAAGTCGCTCACGGAGGCCATGCCGTTGTACCTCGATGCCGCCCACCTGACGAATCCGGCCGCGCGCTTCGTCGGGATTTCACTCAACACCTCGGCTCTCACCGCCGCGGAAGCACAAAAGCTGCTGGAGTCCACCGCCGCCTCTCTTGGCCTTCCATGCGTCGATCCGATCCGCACCGGCGTTGAGCCCATCGTGAGAGCGCTTGAGGCTTTGCACCAAGGCTGAGGTTCGCAGGGCACGCGGACTCTCTCGCGATCAATTCGTGAGAAACTTATGCAATGTTCTTTAAATCCTCGACGCTCGCGGCCTTGCGCTTTTTCGATGCCGTGGCACGTCATGGGAGCTTCAAGCAGGCGGCGCTTGAGCTGCACGTCACGCAGGGTGCCGTAAGCCAGCAGATCAAGCACCTCGAGGAAGCTTTGGGGTGTGCGCTCTTTCAACGCCTGCCGCGCCGGATTGCATTGACGCCCGAGGGCGAGCGCTTCGCTCAGGTCGTCGCTCGGTCACTTCGCGAGCTCGAGCAGGCTGCGCATGCCATCGCCGCCGCCGGCGCGCGTGCTGAGGTGCGCCTGAGGGCCGGACCCTCCTTCGCGCTGCGCTGGTTGGTCCCGCGGCTCGGGCATTTCTACGCCCGGCACCCGCATATCAAACTCTTTGTCACCGCGGCTTACGGCTATTTTGATCCCGCGAACCGTGATTTCGATCTCGCCATCGAGATGATCCGCGGTAAGTGGCCCAGCCTCGAGACCGAGGTGCTCATGGAAGAGTATCTCGCTCCCGTATGCACGCCGCGCTACCTCAAGCAGCATCCCCTCAAGCGCCCGGGTGATCTGGCCGACCGCACGCTCTTGCACGATGCCCACGCGTGGGTCGGCGCAGACGAGGACGCCGAGTGGCGCTATTGGCTGAAGGAAGCTGGCGCTCGCGACGTCGATAGCACGCAGGGACGCTTTTTTACCCTGGCCAACCTCTCACTCGAATCCGCCCTCGCGCACCAAGGCGTGGCACTCGGACGCGCCTCGCTCATCTCAGAGCTTCTCGAGAGCGCGCAGCTCGTTGCGCCGTTCAAGCAGCGTATCAAGAGCCCAACCCCGTATTGCCTCGTATACCCCCGCGATCTCGCCCGCAGTCCCGGCATACAGGCCGTCATTGAATGGCTCAAGCTCGAAGCGCAATCGCCTCACAAGCCTTCCGATTGAAATCAGGGCAACAACCGGAAATGGATGTTATCTCGCAGATCCGCACCCGCCACCCCGTCCGCCATCGCGGTCACACCTCGTCGAACAGAGCCGCCCAGCGCGCAACTTTCGCGGCGAGCGACACACCGGCATGAGCCGGGCTCGTGGAGGGCAGGGTGGCGGTCGCAATTGTGCGTTCGCCGTCGCTGAGCGTTGGAATCACATGGCGTCGATAGAGTCTCGCCGCGGTGCCACCATTGAAGCCGATGCATTGAATCTCAGGATGGCCGTGAAAGAAAGCGCGAAAGTTGTTTGGGATCGCATCATCCGAGATGTCCGCATCCAGACTCCCGGAACGGGTCGCAGCCGCCAACACATCCCAGAGCGCGATGAGCACTCGGACGCGACCGGCATAGTCGGCGGGCAGCGCAGGCACCCGGGCCGCAACGATCTTCCAGAACGCGTTCTGCGGATTCGCGTAATACTCCCCGCGCTCGAGCGAGAGTCGACCCGGGAGGCTCCCCAGGATCAGGACGCGCGCTGAGGGCGATGAGATCGGCGGAAATCCGAACGACAGCACGGCCAATTATCCAGAGGAGTCCGCGATCTTACACTCGATGGCCGATGCTGCGCTGGCGGCTGCCCGGCAGGCAACCAAGAGCGCTCCGTGCTCAGGGAAATTGCCACGGTTGGATTTTGCCAAATTTTGCCAAAATGAGCTATCATTTGATCTCATGAGCACCATGAATATCTCTTTGCCCGAACCGCTTAAAGAGTTTGTCGATGAGCAGGTTAAGCGCGGCTATGGCACGAGCAGCGAATACGTTCGCGAGCTGATTCGCAGAGACCAGGACCGGCTGCAGCTGCGAGGCCTGCTGCTCGACGGTGTGGCATCCCCGAAGGGGGTACCGGCGGATAAACAGTACTTCAAGCGCCTGCGTAACCAAGTGCGTCGGCCGGCAAAGGCACCCCGACGTTGAGTGGGCTTGGGGGTGAAGCCAAAGCCGGTCGTTGCTCGTGAAATCGCCAGTCGCGATGTGGACGAGGCCCTCGCTTATTTCTTAGCGGAGGGCTCGCCACGGGCGGCGTTTGGCTTTATTGATGCTCTTGAGAAAGCGTACGGGCGATTAAGCCGGTACCCCAAGGCGGGCTCATCCCGCTACGCGAGCGAACTGAACCTGCCGGGTCTGCGCCATTGGCCGCTCAAGGGATATCCGTACGTGGTTTTCTATGTCGAACGGGACGATCACATCGACGTCTGGAGGGTTCTGCATGGTCAGCGGGACATCCCAACTTGGATGCAAGAGACGGAGGGTTTCTAAGCCAAGCCGGCGGCCGTAAGTAGCGGATTCTTATGGACATCTTCGGATAGCGTAGGTGCTGAAGGCCAAGCCGATACACCTTTTCCCTTCCCGACCGCTCTATACCCATACGTGGCACTCTATCTCGAGGGGAGGGCGGTTGAGCACGCCTGAAAAACATCGGTTCGTGGCCGGCATCGCCAAGGAATACGGCGGGCGCCTCAAGCGCTTTCTGCGCCACCGCGCGCGCAACGCCGCCGATGTGCCCGATCTCGCCCAGGAGGTCTTCTTGCGGCTCCTGCGTGTCCCTCATCACGAGGAGATCCGAAGCCCCGAGGCTTATCTATTCACGATCGCGAGCCACGTGATCCAGCAGCACCAGACCAAGCAGGTCGCGACTCCCATGCCCCTCGACATGATCGAGCGGCTGGTCGAGCGCTCGCTTCCCGGGGCGATCGAGCCTCCCGCGAAGCTCGAGATGCATCAGCTCGTCGACCGCCTCGAGCAGCTGTTGGACCAGATGCCCCCGCGCATGGCGATCGCGCTCCTTATGCAGCGCGTCGCAGGACACTCGATTGAGGAGATCGCGTGCGAGCTGGGCTGTGCCGAGATCACCGTCAAGAAGTACATCGCCGAGGCGCTGCTCCGCTGTCGAGCGGGGGGCACGCCATGAGCGAGCCCACCAACCGCCAGATCTGGGCGGAGGCGAGCGCCTGGTTCGTCGAGTTCCGCTTCGGCGCCTTGAGCGAGAGCTCGCGCGATGCCTTCCTCGAGTGGCTCCGTCGCTCGCCCGACCACATCCGCGCCTATCTCGATGTCTCCCACACCTACGTCGAGCTCCCGCCCCCCGGCGTGCTGCCCGACGCGGAGATCTCGCGCCTGCTTGAGAAGGCACGCTCACGCCTCGCGGACGATGACATCGTACCCTTCGATCCCCGCATCCCCCGACGCGAGCCATCGGTCCCCGACCGCATCGTCCGTCGCTGGCCGTGGGCACTCGCCGCGTCGCTGGTTATCATTCTGGCGAGCGGGCTGACGGCCTGGCGTTTCCTCGAGCGTGGCCTCTACACCACGGTAGCAGGTGAGGGCCGCACGCTCACCCTCGCCGATGGTTCGCGCATCGAGCTCAACGGCCGCACCCGCCTGCGCGTCGAGTACTCCCGGCACGAACGAGATATCGCGCTCCTCGAGGGCCAGGCCCTGTTCCAGGTCGCCAAGGACAAATCCCGCCCCTTCATCGTCGACACCGGCACCGCACAGATCCGCGCCGTCGGCACCGCCTTCGATGTGCACAAGGAAGGCGCCGCGACCACCGTCACCGTCCTCGAAGGCACGGTCGCGGTGCAACCGGCGAACGCCCTTCCTGCTTCCCAATCGGTATCCGTCGCCCAGGCGACGCCCAATCTCCTTTTGACCGCCGGCGAACAGACCGTCGTGACCCCCCAAGGAAGCCTGAAGCCCCGCGCTACCAATGTCGCCGCAGCCACCGCCTGGACGCGCGGCCAGCTCGAGTTCGACGAAACCCCCCTGTCGCAAGTGGCCGAAGAATTCAACCGCTCGAGCCCACGCCCCCTGGTTCTCTCAGGCACCGCCGTCGGCAGCGTCCGCATCAGCGGCGTCTATTCCTCCGTCGACCCCGCATCCCTGATCCTCTTCCTGCGCAACCAACCCGACCTCGACGTCACCGAGACCGACGGCGAGATCCAGGTGCGCACCAAACCCCACTGAGGCACTTAAATATACTTTTTCCTCGTCCCTCCTCTCTATGCATGACCAGACGATAACAACGATAGGGAGAGGGATCATGAAGGTGTCCGTCCTGACGGCGATCGCCAGCTGTATGCTCATCAGCGCTGGCCTCGCAGGTCCCGCCGACGCCTCCGTCCGCAAAACCACCAACATCCCCGCCGAGTCGCTCTCCGATGCGCTTCGCACGCTCGCGAAGGACCGCCAGTTCGAGATCCTCTATCGGGCAGAGGTGGTGCGCGATGTACGCACGGAGGGTGCGATCGGGGAATTCACGCCCGAAGAGGCGCTGAAAGCGGTGCTGTCCGGCACAGGCCTCTCCTACAAATATCTCGATGCAAACACCGTCACGGTTTTCCCTCAATCCCTATCGCAAGAGAACTCAAATCGATCGAACGCGACGAGCGGCGATTCAAGCGAATCAAGCCAAAAGGAGGTTGGGAAGAATTCTTCCCAGGACTTTCGCATGGCTCAAGTGGGTCGAAACGCTGCTGGGACTCAAGTAGTAATGAATCCTGCCCAGAGTGCTCTTGGCGATCAAAGTGGCGGACCCGCGCTGACGGAGATTATCGTGACCGCGCAGAAGCGTGAAGAGCGTCTCCAAGACGTGCCGGTCTCGGTCACCGCCATTAGCAGCCAAACGCTGCTCGAAAGTAACCAATTACGCCTTCAGGACTATTACACGTTGATACCTGGTCTGAGCGTCGCGCCCAGCGCGCAGTCTCAGGAACTCGTGACCATCCGAGGCATTACGACCGGTCTCAATTCAAATCCGGCCGTGGGTGTCGTGGTGGACGATCTGCCTTTTGGGTCATCCACAAACACGGGCGGTGGTTTAGTGGTGCCTGACATCGACCCGAGCGACCTCTCGCGCGTCGAGGTTTTGCGCGGACCACAAGGAACCCTGTATGGCGCAAGCAGCATGGGCGGCTTGTTGAAATTTGTCACAGTGGATCCTTCAACGGACGCCGTTACCGGCCGCGCTGAGGTGGGTACCAGCGACGTGTATAACGGCAGTCACGCGGGGTACAACGTGCGCGGATCCATCAATGTGCCGCTCAGCGATTCGTGGGCGATCCGCGCGAGCGCGTTCACTCGCCGAGACCCGGGGTATATCGACAATCCCGTAATTGGCGCTCGGGGGGTCAATGAGGTGGACGTCTATGGAGGGCATCTCTCCGCTCTGTGGCGACCATCCGATGCTGTCTCTCTGAAGTTGAGCGCTCTTCTTCAGGAGACTCACGGATATGGGTCGAATGACGTTGACGAACTGCCCGGCCTGGGAGATCTGCAACAGAACTATGTTCGAGGCACGGGGCAGTTCGACAGAAAAATCCAGAGCTATAGCGCAACCCTTAGGGCGAAACTTGGAAGCGTCGACGTGACGGCGATTAGTGGATATAGCATTAGCTCATTTTCAGACGTGCTCGATGCCACTTACGACTACGGTCAGTTTTACACGCTCCCGCTGTTCGGGGTTATAGGCACAGCGCTGCCAGAACACAGCAAGACGAATAAGTACTCCCAGGAGCTTCGCTTTTCGGGTGAGATTGGCCAAAACCTCGATTGGTTGGTTGGGGGCTTCTACACACACGAGAAGTCTCCATTCGAGCAAAACATCGTAGCGCTCAATTCCGCCACCGGAGCTGCCGTCGGCAGCCCGGAGGTTATCACTTTCCCGACGACGTACGAGGAATACGCGGCATTCGGGGACCTCACGTATCACTTGACGAGCCAGATCGATGTGCAGGCGGGAATTCGCGCAGGAAAAATCAATCAATCCTATCAAGCGACTACCGAGGGTCCCTACAACTACTATTTTTATTCTACCGCGGGCCCGGTGATCATCCCTGAAACGCACTCGTCCGGAAGTCCCGTGACCTATTTGTTAACACCGCGATATAGGCTGTCAGAGGATCTAATGGTCTACGCGCGGTTCGCAACGGGTTATCGGGCAGGTGGGCCGAACACCGGTTTTGCGGTACCGCCGCAATACAGCCCAGACAAAACCCAGAGCTATGAAATCGGTGCCAAAGGAGACATTCTAGACCACCGCGTCTTCATCGACGCTTCGATTTACCACATCAATTGGAAAGACATTCAAATCTTGCTGTTCACGCCGCCTCCCCAATCGGCGGGTTACATCGCCAATGCACCCGAGGCTAAGAGTGACGGCGAAGAGCTCTCGGTCGAATTTAGGCCGCTGCGCGGATTGACGATTGCAGCATGGGGCGCATGGAATCAAGCCGTGCTCACCCAGGACTTTCCCTCCAATGCCTCGGTGTATGGCGTAACCGGTAATCAGTTGCCGTACACCAGCCGCTTCTCTGCCCACTTCTCGACGGAAGGGGAGTTTCCGCTCACGGCAGGAGTAACAGGTTTCGTCGGGGGGTCGGTAAGTTACGTCGGCGACCGACAGGGTGAATTCACAGGCTCCGCCCAACGCCAGGACCTTCCGGCGTACGCAAAGACAGACTTTCGGACAGGAGCAAAGTTTGACACCTGGACGCTCAATATCTTTTTGACTAATGCATTTGACAGACGCGGTGTTCTCACCGGCGGCTTGGGGACCATTATTCCCTATAGCTTCTATCTCATTCAGCCACGCACCGCCGGCTTATCGTTAGCGAAGACGTTTTAGCCGAGACCACTGATACAAAGGCAATCAGGCGTGAACGAGACGCGATCATGACCCGCAACGTGGCCGACATATTGGCGGTGGTAGGGGCCACTATTATCGATGGGAACGGCGGCAAGCCCATAGAAGAGGGAGTGGTGCTCATCAAGGGAGGGCGGCTCCTTGCTGTCGGAGACAAGTCGACAATCGTTCCACCCGTGGCGCAAGTGATTTCGGCGGCCGGCAAATACGTGATTCCCGGCCTCATGGACGCCAACGTCCATCTATTGGTGGATGTGCGCCTCGAAAATCTCGCGCGCCATTTAGGCCATTATGAGGATCTGATCGCCGAGGCCGCTCAGGTGGCACTTAAAAGCGGCCTCACGACCGTCTTTGATAGCTGGGGGCCGCGCCGCTTCTTGATCTCAGTCCGAGACAGGATCAATGCGGGCACATTGCAGGGCAGCCGCATCTTTTGCGCGGGAAACATCGTCGGCTTTGATGGCCCGCTGTCAGAGGATTTTCAAGCAAAGGATGCGCAGGTGGCGAGCGCTAGTTTCACCGAACGGATCAATGCGATCTGGGTCGAGAACGTGGGCCGACATTTGATGTGGCTGACGCCCGAGCGAGTCGCCGAGGAGGTGCGCGCCTATATCGCCAAGGGCGTCGATTTCATTAAGTACGCCTCGAACGATCATTCCCCGGGCGCCTTCTTGGCATTCTCGCCCCGGACCCAATGCGCCATCGTCGAAGAGGCGCACCGCGCAGGTCTGACGGCGCAGGCACACACGACCTCGGTGGAGGGCTTGCGCATCGCAATTGAGGCCGGTTGCGATCTGATCCAGCACGCCAATATCACAGGGCCGACCGCGATTCCCGATACGACGCTCGAAATGATGGTCAGGCGGAAAACCAGCGCCGTGGTGTTTCCCCTTTCGCAAGAACGCCTTGAGCTTTTCAACAGCAAAGCTGATGCAATGGCCCGATGCGTGTGGTCCGCAACCGACACCAATGCCCGTAATCTCATCCGGTGCGGGGCATCCGTGTTGATGGCGTTTGATTCCGGCATCCATGCGCCGGAGCCGACCAGCGATCCATTTCATGACTGGGCCATGCTGGGCCAGAGTCACTTCGAGTGGTTTAAGGCAATGGAGGAGAAGGGCTGCGCGCCCATGGCGATACTCAAGGCCGCCACCCGCAATATAGCCGTCGCCTATGGCAAGGACCGAGATCTCGGAACGCTTGAGCCGGGCAAGATTGCTGACCTCGTCATTCTGGACAAGGATCCGCTGAGGGGCGCGGAGAATTATCGCAGCATTTATCAAGTCATAAAAGACGGAGTGGTCATCGACCGGAACACTCTGCCCGTCAATCCCATCCTCACGAAGCCGATGGAACCTCCTTGCACGGAGCAGGCCGCCTACATTCCTTTTTCGCGCAGCGGCCAATTCCCGATGTGCATGTGCCGCTGAAGGGAAGACGGTCCCGGCAACGGGTTGCGAAGCCGCGGTCGCTGTCATGAAAAAGGCGGCCTATCCGAATTACCTGCTCGGGGTGCTCCTGATCATCCTCGCGTTCAACAACGTGGATAGCCTTGCGCTTGGCCTGGTTCTGCAGGGCATCAAGATCGAGCTTGATTTGAGCGACACTCAGCTCGGCTTTCTAACCGGATTCGCGTTTGCCTTGTTCTACTCCGTCATGGGCATCCCCTTGGCCCGCTGGGCGGATCGCGGCAACCGCGTGACCGTGATCGCCCTGACAGCAGCTGTCTGGAGCCTGATGGTGGCGCTCTGTGGGCTCGCCAAGAGCTTTTCTCAGCTGCTACTAATCCGGGTGGGCGTCGCGGTGGGCGAGGCAGGATGTACGCCGCCCGCCTATTCGCTGATCGCGGACTATTTCACACGGGCCGAGCGGCCCCGCGCCGTGTCGATCTATCTTTTGGGCGGGCCGTTGAGCGGCGTCATCGGCTATTGGCTGGCTGGATGGCTGAACCAACTTTACGGCTGGCGCATGATGTTCATCATCATCGGTTTTCCCGGCTTAGTGCTCGCGGCATTGGCGTGGTTCACCCTGAAGGAGCCGCGTCGAGGCGAGCCCGCCACTCAGGTCGTACGTGGCGATGAATCAGACTCTCCGTCACGGTACGGCACGCGAGAGCTCGGCATCAGCCAGCCCAGTCTCAAAGATGTATTCGTGACTCTGTGGGCGAACAGGACTCTACGGCATCTATTGTTTAGCTTCTCCGTCATGTATTTCTTCGGATATGGCATCGTGCAGTGGTTGCCAGCCTTCATTATTCGCAGCTATGGGGTGAAAACCGGAGAGCTCGGGACGTGGTTCGCCATGATCTACGGGTTTGGAGGGATCCTTGGCACCTTCGGTGGTGGTGAATTGGCCTCACGCTGCGCGGCGCGCAATGAGCGCCTGCAGCTTAAGGCGACGGCAGTGGCCTATTCCAGCTTAGGCATCATCTTTGCATTCATCTATCTCTCGACCGACTATCACATTGCGCTCGCACTGATTGCGCTCTCCGCAGTGGGGGGGACGATGGCGAGCGGCCCCTTGTTCGCCATGATCCAGACACTGGTACCGCAACGAATGCGCGCCGTTTCAATCGCCATTATCTATTTTTTTGCCAATCTGATCGGTGCGGGACTGGGGCCGCTGGCTGTCGGCGCATTGAGCGATCTATTCCGACAGTGGGCGGGAGAGGAATCTCTGCGCTACGCACTCCTGACACTATGTCCGGGATATTTTTGGAGTGGCTGGCACTTGTGGTACGCAAGCAGGACCGTGGCCCGGGATTTACAAAATGTATCAGGCGGTCCAGACCTCACGGTACAGACCCTCAAATCCGCCTCGGGAGATCTCCCGTGCCCATAGAAAGTGCTGCGGCTTTCGACCTTCAATTGGGCGTCAAAATTGCTCTTCGAGATGGCGTCAATCTCAGTGCATCGGTGTACCTACCTCGAAGACTCCGAGCACCGACGCCCTGTGTCGTGACTCTGACACCCTACAATCGCGACCCGTTTCACGAGCAGGCCGTGTTCTTTGCCAAGAAGGGCCTGCCGTTCGTCGTCGTAGATGTGCGCGGACGTGGCAACTCCGAGGGGACTTTCCTCCCGTATAAGCAGGAGGCCGCGGATGGCCACGACGTGGTGGAATGGCTGGCGGCTCAATCCTATTGTAACGGCAAGGTGGCCATGTGGGGCGCATCCTATCTGGGCTACGCGCAATGGGCCACGGCGAAACAGTTCCCGCCTCATTTGGCGACCATCATACCAGTCGCGGCGCCGTACATTGGCGTCGACTTTCCAATGCGGAATAATATTTTCTATCCCTTTGTCGTGCAGTGGATAACGTTCGTCAGCGGACGGACATGTCAGAGCCGCTTGCTTTCCGATACTGCACACTGGGCGGAGATTTGTCGCCACTGGCACGAATCGGGTCGACCGTTTCGCGAACTCGACACCGTGTTCGGCGACCAGTCCGCCGTTTTCCAGGAATGGCTGGCTCATCCGCAGCTCGACGAATACTGGGACGCCTACAATCCGACCGCCGATCAGTACGCGCGCCTGGACATTCCGATTCTAACGGTTACCGGCAGTTACGATGACGATCAACCAGGGGCGCTTGAACACTACAAGAGACACATGCAGCAGGCGTCACCCAGCGCACGATCACGACATTATCTGATCATCGGCCCCTGGGATCACTTGCGGACCGGAATGCCCAGCCGGACGTTCGGTGGATTGACGTTAGGCGCGGCAAGTGTGATTGATATGGGGAATCTGCAAGCGGAGTGGTTCGCATGGACCTTGCAGAATGGGCCCAAACCAGAGTTCTTGCGCAAGGCAGTGGCTTACTACCTTATGGGTGCGGAGCAGTGGCGGTACGCGGACACACTCGATGAGGTCACTCGCGAATACCACGAGATGTTCATTGACTCGAAGTGCAACGCCACCGATATTTTCCATTCGGGCGTGCTGGCGGATACGCCTGGAACAGGGGGATCGGACACCTACACGTACGACCCTCGCGACGCCAGCGGACCAGAAGTGGCGGCGGAAGTCAGTGCCGATGCAGGCTCGGTAGTAGACCAGCGCGGCGTTATCGCCCTCCGAGGGAAAGCGTTTGTTTACCATAGCGCACCTCTGGCAAAAGAAACAGACATTTGTGGCTTCTTCAAACTCTTCGCGTGGATATCCATTGATTGCCCCGACACCGATTTCTACGTCAGCATTTACGAGATTACATTCGACGGGAGCAGCATCCGGCTCAGCTCCGATGCCATGCGTGCGCGATATCGGCGGAGTTTTCGAAGTCCCGTTTTGATTTCCATCCGTGAACCCCTTTTATATACCTTTGACCGGTTCACTTTCGTTGCTCGACGGGTACCCCGTGGCCATCGGCTGCGTCTCGTGGTTGCTCCCGTGGGACGACTGGTCGATTCGATATTTACCGAAAAGAACTACAACGCCGGCGGTATTGTTGCAGAGGAGTCTTGCGAGGAGGGGAGGCCGGTCACAGTTCGGTTATTTCATGATGATGTCCGTCGCAGCATGCTATCCGTGCCGATGGGTCACCCCGATCACGGATCGGTGAACTGCGTAGTCGGACAGAAGGATGGATGCAATGACGTTGGATGAACGCGAGAAAGTGGCGCGTAATACCTACGATTCGGATGTCCCACCGAACCTACTGGAATTCATGCTGAAGAGCTGGAATCCAAGGGCCCGGCGACAGCCCGCTAAGCTCGGGACGGCGCGGACCTTTCGGAAGCGGCGGGACCGGCTTTCGCGGCAATTTCCCGGGCAGCTGCTGGTGATCCCGACCGGCCATCGGAAAGTCCGAGCGAACGATACGTATTACTCCTTTCGGCCAGGCACTGATTTCTATTACCTGACCGGCGCGTGGGAGCCGGATTGCGTCCTGGTGCTATCGCCCGACGGTGATTTGCATGAGCATCTCCTATTTGTGGAGCCAAACCCGGGCAAGAGTAGCGCCACATTCTTTACCGATCGGGTCAAGGGTGAGCTGTGGGAGGGGTACCGACCGGGTGTACCAGAAAGTGCGGCTCAATATGCGATTCCCTGTCGATCACTGCAGGAATTCGAATCGTTTCTGCGGGGTGCCCTTGCGTCGACCCATATGCATGTGCGTGTGCTTAGAGGTTTCTCGCCGCACACCGAAAAATGGATCGCCCGCGATGACCCCGCCCAGTTGGAACGGGACAAGGAGCTCGCGACGTTTCTATCCGAGATGCGCCTCATCAAGGACGCTACGGAAGTCAAGGCGCTACAAAGTGCGGTGGAGGCCACCAAACGAGGTTTCGTCGACGTCATCGCCCGTCTACGCAGCGCCAAGAGTGAGCGCGAGCTTGAAGGGGTGTTCTGGACACGCGCTCGAATGGAGGGTAACGATGTCGGATACACCTCAATCGTGGCTTCGGGTGCACATGCCTGCACATTGCATTGGCATAAAAATGACGGAACGATTCGCAAGGGCGATCTACTACTCCTCGACGCGGGCATCGAGGGTGATTCACTGTACACCGCGGATATCACGCGTACGTTGCCGATATCTGGAAAGTTTACTCGCGAGCAACGCACCATATACGAGTTGGTGCTCGAAGCGCAGCGGGCGGCGATGAAATGCGTCAAGCCCGGCAATGATTTCATGGCGCCCAATGAAGCGGCGATGACTGTTTTGGCTCACGGCCTTGAGCGGTTAAAAATCTTGACCGTCTCGGCCGAGGAAGCCCTACGAGACGAGAATCAGTTTTACAGACGTTATTCACTGCATAATGTCAGCCACATGCTGGGGCTCGACGTGCATGACTGCGCGCAGGCCCGCGCGCAGAACTATAAGTACGGTAAGCTCGAGGCCGGCATGGTGCTGACCGTGGAACCGGGGCTGTACTTCCAGATCGACGATCTGACGGTACCCGCAAAATACCGAGGTATCGGCGTACGCATAGAAGACGACGTCTTGGTCACTTCCAAGGGACACCGTGCACTCTCCGCCAGTCTGCCAGTCGAGCCAAACGACGTGGAGGCTTGGATGCGACAGATTTGGAAGCAGCGTTGAAGGGTAAATTGAGTCTCGCTGGAATTGCGATTGACACGAGCAATGAGCGCCAATGCCAACAATGAAATTAATGATTGGCATTGTTTCTGATTAAGAAGAGATCCTCCCCGGGCGTAAGCCTTTGACTGATTCCCATCGACGCGACAGGATTGGGGCTAGGGGTGTTGGCCGGACTCATTCCCGCAAGCTTCGAAGAAGTGGCCGCGTTCCGATCCACTCCCGGTCGTTCTTGGCGCATCCGCCGGGATGCCGGCGTGGCCTCGATGTGCGCAGGGATACTCGTATTACACTCGACCTACATCGGGGCGGGCCCAGAGGGAGCCATCCGTTGTGGAATCTTTGCCGATCATACGAATGAACAGATGGATCGGCTTTTGGATGCATTGCGGCGTCTTGTATAGAGGCAACTCCGGACCCGCAGCATAATGAAGGAGAACTGAGCGGTGGGAAAGTTGCCACGTCGCCATTAGCGACGAGAAATTCTAATCGAAGTTACTTCTTCCCGCGCGTCTCATCGTTGCCGGAATGCTTGCAATCGTCCTCGATCATACGAGCGGCGGCTCCCTCCTGCTCCGGGGTCGCGGACGGCCCCCCCCTAGGTCGTTGTAGAGCTTAACGACTTACTATGGTATGCGCTCGCGATCCGCCAACCGATTGGCTTCAACAAGCGGTCCGATCCGCCGCTCGATATCCTCAAACGATTTTTTTAGCCGCCGGCGGCACCTAATACGTTTACCCCGCCCAAAACCCCTAAACACCCTGCGAAATTTGCCGCCGCCGGTCCCCAGGGGTACCGTCACCCCAAATGTCCGGCGGCTCCCGCAACGACCTCTTCTCGCGCCTGTTCGCGGACCGCGCGGCGGCCCTCACGCGCTACGTGCGTCGCCTCGTCGGATCTCGGCACACCGCGGATGAGATCGTCCAGGAGGCTTTCCTGCGCACTTATGAGAGCGCCACAGAGGATCGCCCGCCAGGCCCCTTGCTGTATTCCATCGCCCATAACCTTGCGATGGACCATCATCGCCACGAGCGCAGTGCGCGGGCGGCACAGGCCTTGGGGGATGTGCCGAGCGCAACTCTCGTAAGGGCCGGGGAGAGCGAGTCCCTCGAATCATGGCTGCTCGCCGAGGAACGCTCATCGCTTTTGAAGCACGCTGTGGAGAGCCTCCCGCCCCAATGCCGGGCCGCCTTTTCGCTCAAGGTATTTCATTGCTGCTCCTATCGAGAGATCGCGCAGAAACTCGGTATCTCGGAAAAGACCGTTGAAGCCCACGTCTCTCGGGGCATGCGCGATACCTTCCGAATCCTGCGCCAGCGCTTCAAGCTCGAGGACACGAGTCATGGCTGAAATCCATCGGCTCCCTGATCCCGAGGGCATTGAGCAGGAGGCGAGCGACTGGCTCGCGCGCCTCAATTCTGATGGGGTCACCCCCGGCGATCGAGCACGCTTCCAGGCCTGGTATGACGCTCACCCTGCCCACGCCCGCACCTTCGAGGCGATGTCCGCAGCCTGGCGGGCGTTTAGGGCAGCCGGCCCTCTGGTGCGCGCCGTGTCCTTCGGCGAGGCGATGAACGCTGCCTCCAGCGCGGACAGTGCAGCAGTCGCCGTGCGCGCGGCCCAAGTCACCACTCGACGCCGCCTGGTCGCAGGCGCCCTCGCAGCGACGGCCGCTCTCGCAGCGGTCTCGCTTTACTGGGCCCATCGCCTCCCCGAGACCCGGTTCCAGACCGCCATCGGTGAGCACGCCAGTGTCGCGCTTCCCGATGGCTCGAGCGTCGAGCTCAATAGCGCGAGCGCCGTACGCGTCGATTACACCGAGCACGCACGCCTCATCCATTTGGAGCGCGGCGAGGCGTTTTTCACCGTCGCACACGACACCGCCCGACCGTTCTGGGTGGTCGGCGGCGGGACTTGGGTCCGCGCGGTCGGTACCGCCTTCAACGTATATCTTCGCGGCGCCGATACCCTGGTGACGGTCAGTGAGGGTATTGTTCAAGTCGGATCTGCAGATGACACGAGCACGCACACCCCGACGCCTCAGGATCTCGCCCACGAGCCCGCCTCCGTCCTCTCCGCGGGCCAGCAGGTTGCCCTCGAGCACGGCGCCGCCTCGATCCGCACACTACAAGCGACGGATCTCAAGCGCTCGATCGCGTGGCGGAGCGGAAAGCTGTCCTTCGACCAGAAGCCGCTCGGCACCGTCATCGATGAGGTCGGTCGTTACACGACACTCCGTCTTGTCATTACCGATAACAAGCTTCGCGCGCTTCCGGTAGGAGGTACCTTCCAGGCAAGCCCGCAAGGCGCGGAAACTCTGCTTTCACTCCTGCAGGACGGTTTTCGCCTGAACGTCCGCCGCGACGGCGACCGTGTCTACATCAGTGAAGACGCGAATCGTGCAGAGAACTAAGGGGATTCTCCCCGCCAGCCGTATCACTCCTCAAACGACACCGCACATCACCGCGGAACGACGAGGGGGACGATATGAGGGGAGCAGGGGATGCTCGCGCGGCTGATCACCGCTCGAGAATACGCATGGCCTGGCAAGCAACTTTGGGCACAACCATGCTCTGCATTGCGGTGTCAGCCATCGCTATGGCGGATAGCGCCCGCTTCAGCATTACCGCGCAGCCGCTGTCATCGGCGCTCAAGACTTTTGCTGATCAGGCGAATATGCAGCTTCTCTATAAATCTTCCGAGGTATCCGGTATCACCGGCAATGCGGTCTCGGGAGAGCTCGATAAGCGTGTGGCCCTGGAACTCCTTCTCAAGAATACCGGGCTCGCCGCGGTCTACAGCTCCGATACTGCTGCAACAATTCGGCCGATTAGCACCAAGGCGCAAATCCCTTCAACACGACTCAAGACCTATTCCGACGATTCAAGCAACCAGGAGGGGAAGACCAGCTCTTCCAGCACCTTTCGCTTGGCTCAGACGGCTCCGGGACCGACTGCGTCAGCTGCTGCCGTAGAGGCCCCGAATGCCGCGCAATATTCGGCGCAGCTCGGGGAGATCATCGTCACGGCGCAAAAGCGCGAGGAACGACTTCAAGATGTCCCGGTACCAGTAACCGCGATTAGTGCTCATGACTTGATTGAGAGTAACCAACTTCGGCTCCAAGATTATTATTCGCTCGTGCCTGGATTTAGCGTTGCACCGGGCATTTCATCGTCCTATCAGCTCCTATCAATTCGAGGTATTACCACGGGGAGCGGGACCAACCCTACCGTGGGGGTGACGATCGATGATGCCCCCATCGGATCTTCTACATTCCTAGGAGGGGGATCATACGTTCCCGACATCGATCCTTCCGATCTCTCGCGCGTTGAAGTGCTGCGCGGGCCGCAAGGGACGCTCTACGGCGCGAGCAGTCTCGGAGGTTTGCTTAAGTTCGTGACCGTCGATCCATCGACTGATGCCGTTAGAGGGTCCGTACAAGCGGGCACCAGCACCGTCTATAATGGTGCGGAACTGGGATACAACGTTCGCGCGTCCGTTAACCTCCCGATTAGCGATTCCTTGGCTATTCGCGCAAGTGGGTTCACCCACCAAGATCCTGGCTATATCGACAATCCCGTGCTTCATGTGGATGGCGTCAACGAGCAGCACGTCAGTGGTGGTCGGCTTTCCGCACTGTGGCGCCCCTCTGACACATTCTCCATGAAGCTGAGTGCCCTTTACCAAGACACGAAAGGGGATGGCGCGAACGAAGTCAACAAATCGGTCAACGGGTACGTGGGCCCTGCACTTGGAGACCTGCAGCAGAACTATATTCGTGGTGTCGGCGGCTACGAGAGGAAAGTTCAAGACTATAGCGCCAATGTGACCGCGAAGCTCGGAGCCTTCGATCTGACCGCTGTCACGGCATATAACGTCAATTCCTTCGCGGATTCATCCGACCTCAGTTACTTCTATGGGTCATATACGCAACCCATTTACGGGGTCGCGGGCGTTGCGATACCGGAGAACAGCAAGACTGACAAGTTTTCACAGGAAATTCGCTTCTCAACGCCCATCGGAACGAAGTTCGAATGGCTATTCGGTGGGTTTTATACGCATGAGGGGTCTGATTACAATCAATACGTATTGGCGGCGAATCCCACCACTGGAGCGATCGCGGGTCAGTATGGTCAGTACACCGGTCCCACGACTTATCAAGAATATGCCGGGTTCACCGATTTCACCTACCACGTTACGCCGCGATTTGATATTCAGCTCGGAGCCCGTGACAGCGAGATCACCCAAACCTATTCCACGTCGGAGTCGGGTTTCGGCTTGCCTGCCCCGTTTGTGCAGCCCGAGGTCGAATCAAAGAGCAATGCGTTTACGTATTTGGTTACGCCGCAGCTCCGGATTTCTCCCGATCTGATGGTTTACGCAAGGCTGGCGTCCGGCTACCGAGCAGCAGGCCCGAACCTTGTGTCCGGTGACGGCATCCCAGCCAAATACGATCCGGATAAGACAAAGAACTACGAGATAGGCGCCAAAGGTGACTTTCTAGAGCACACGATATCCTTCGATGCATCCGTCTATTACATAGACTGGAAAGACATTCAACTGTCACTTTTCGCAAATGGTAACGGCTACGTCGCGAACGGCAGTCGTGCTAAGAGTCAAGGCGTGGAGCTGTCTGTTGACTATCGACCGTGGCCGGGTCTGACTATCGGCGCGTGGGTCGTCTGGGATGATGCCGAGCTGACTCAAGACCTTCCGCCCACGAGCACCGTCTACGGCGTGTCGGGAAACCGGCTGCCGTACATTAGTCGATTCTCAGGGGCGCTGTCCGTGCAGCAAGACTTTCCGATCTCCGACCAGGCCACGGCGTTCGCTGGGGGCACCTTCAGCTACGTCGGCGATCGTCTCGCGGAATTCACCGCTCCCCCGCCGACGGTTCCGCCTCGTCAGGATCTCCCTGCCTACGCGAAAACCGACCTTCGCGCGGGGCTCAGGTACAACCCCTGGGAGGTTAGCCTTTACGTCAACAATATAACCGACAGGCGCGGCCTGCTGTCGGGTGGGATGCCGAATTTTCCTCCCTGGGCTTTTGTAGTTCTGCAGCCCCGCACCGTGGGGCTGTCTCTGACCCGGACCTTTTGAAGCTGATCGATCGCAACGACCCAATCGCAACGACCCATAGGGTGCGCCCGGACGATGAAATGACGCCTGATCTCTGTGCTTCTGGCGCTCGGGCGGGCAGTGGGGTACATCACCTGCGTTCATGCTACGTGCACCAGACCTTCAAAATTCAGGTAATGCGACCCCGTCAGGGTGCTGGCAATGGCTCGAGATGCCCGGTTGTCTACGTCACGGATGGCAACGTCGTATTCGAGATGTTTAAATCGATTTCGACCCTTATCCAGATGTCACCCAATGACGCGCCGCCGTACATCCTCGTCGGCATCGGCTACCCGAGCGAGGCGCCCTTCGCTGGTAATCGGTTACGGGTGCGAGATTTCTCCTTTCCTCGGTATCCGCGATTTACCTTACCCGAGCCGACCTTCGAGGGTGTGATGTTCCCGGAAACCGGGACGAAGGAGATCGATGGTGGCGAGGATTTCCAGTTATTCATAGCCAATGAGCTAATCCCGTTTATCGATAACGCGTACGAAACGCTTCCCGATGACCGTACGTATTTCGGCCATTCTGGGGGCGGCGTTTTTGGCCTGTTCACATTGTTTCGCAAGCCTCACCTTTTCAAGAATTACATTATCAGTAGTCCCGCACTCAGTTTTCACGGTGAGATGCCGGGTGGTTTCTATTACGAGAATTGCGACTTCGCATTTGATGAGGCACGAGAATTCATCGCGAACGTAAAATCGATGACGGGCGTCAATCTCTACATGTCGGTCGGCAGCGAGGAGGAGTTCGAGGAACGGCTCTCTCAGTGGCGGTTGACGAGCAGCATGCTTCGTATGGCGGCCTTTTTGAATAACTCGAACATACCAGGCCTAAGGGTTATGACTGAAGTACTTCCCGGGGAAACACATATGACGGTCTGGCCCATGGCGTTCATACATGGCGTGCAAGCGATATTTGGCACCCGTCGGGTCTTGAATGACCGACATGGAGCGCTCGCGCATGGGAAGTGAGTTCAGCAGAGCGTCAAGAAGTTGAGGGCACTCGAGCGGGCGGAGATCGAGGGAACGAAAGGAACGGGCTATAAGAAATATCTTTTAGCGCTTCTACTGCTCATCCTCGCCTTCAACTTCGTGGATCGCTTGGCATTGGGGATCTCGCTACAGGGAATCAAGGCGGACCTTGCCCTGAGCGATACGCAACTCGGCCTCCTCAGCGGCATCGCGTTCGCGCTCTTCTACTCCGTCGGCGGTATACCCATCGCTCGATGGGCGGATCGCGGCGATCGTGTCGTGATCATTTCGCTCACCGTGGCTATCTGGAGCGTCTTGGTGGCTCTATGCGGGGCAGCGCAAAGCTTCCTGCAACTCATGCTCGTGCGAGTGGGAGTCGGGATCGGGGAGGCGGGGTGCATTCCGCCGGCGACTTCCTTGATTGCGGACCACTTCACGCGTACCGAGAGGCCGAGAGCCACTGCCGTATATATGCTCGGCGGACCACTAAGTGTTGTGTTCGGATATTTTCTTGCCGGGTGGCTGAATCAGATATTCGGCTGGCGGTTGATGTTCGCGATCCTGGGTCTGCCCGGACTGGCATTGTCTCTTCTTGCGTGGGTGACGTTAAAAGAGCCCCGTCACGGCAATCGCAATGATGATTTCGAGGGAGCAAGTTTAGCGGGCCGACAGCACGACGATCGGTCTCCACAACCGACCTTGCGTATCGTCTTCAGGACCCTCTGGTCGAACATTACCTTTAGGCACCTGCTGTTCTGCTTCTCAATAATCTCCTTTTTTGGCTACGGTATTCTGCAGTGGCAACCGGCCTTCTTCATTCGCAGCTATGGAATGACAACCGGCGAGTTGGGATCTTGGTTTGCCGTGATCTATGGGTTGGGGGGCATTCTCGGCACGTACCTGGGTGGCGAAATATCATCGAGATATGCCGCTTCCAACGAGTCACTTCAACTTAAGTGGGCGGCGGGTGCGTACGTAGGCTTTGGAGCGGTCTCCGCCTTCATCTATCTTGCCCCGAATCATTATCTAGCCTTCGGATTGATGGGCGTCACCGCCTTGGGGGGTGCGACCGTGAACGGTCCGCTGTACGCGACGATCCAGACCCTTGTCCCACCTCAAATGCGTGCCGTGGCGATGGCCGTCATTTTCCTCTTTTCAAATCTGATTGGCATGGGACTCGGGCCGTTGGTGACGGGAGTGCTGAGCGATGTGCTCCAACGCTTCGTTCACGCCGAGTCGCTGCGGTATTCATTGCTAGCCTTGTGTCCCGGGTACGTGTGGGGCGGATGGCACGTGTGGCAAGCCAGCAGGACGATCTATCGCGATATGGAAACAGGGAAATCGGCCAGCGCGTTCCTGGGCAGAAATGCGACTAAATACTCCGAGACACTTCAGTGAGAGCTTAAGACCCATGCAAAAGGACATTCGAGCAACCGAGTTGTACCGGGAAATCGAAGCTTTGTACGCGACAATACGCCAGCCGGGGACGGGCCAGATCAGCGATGCTGCGGAGATTCATGTCTCTCCCAGTGGCAAGCACGTGGTACTCAGCGGATCTATCCTCCATAAGCTTGAGGGTGTACCGCCTACCCGCATTTGCCAGGTGGACCTCGCCTCCGGCGACACTCGGGTGCTGACGTTTGGGCCCAATACAGATCGCCTTCCGAAATACTCCCCTGACGGGAAACAGATCGCCTTTCTATCCGACCGCGGTGGCGCAGGGGACTTCCAGCTCTACTTGCTCGATCCGGTGACCGGTGCCGCCCGCTCCGCGCCGCGAGTAAATGGATGGGTGGAGTACTTGCACTGGGCGCCTGACGGCCGGAGGATTCTGCTGGGAGTCGCCGGACATGGGGCGGACATCGCGGGTGTTCAGGGGGCGATTTCCAGTAGGCAGGTTGCGGAGTCGCTGCCCTCCTGGATGCCTAGGGTGGAGACGGGGGATGAGAGTTATCGCTGGCGCACCGCTTGGGTGTATGAGCTTGATGCACAGAGTGTTCGGCAGATTAGTGCCGAGCGCTGGAATGTGTGGGAGGCCGTGTGGTGCGGGAGCCAAGGAATCGCCGCCGTCGTCTCACACGGGCCGAGCGAGGGCCTGTGGTATCAAGCAAGTCTGCGTATTTTAGAGATAACCGCAGAAGCTCGTGACCGGGAGATGTTTCGGCCGCGCGACCAAATTGGCTGGCCGGCTGGATCACCGTCGGGCAAGCACCTTGCAGTAGTGGAGGCACTGTGTAGCGACCGAGGCATCGTTTCCGGGGAGCTGCGCTTGATCGACACGAGCACCGGCAATATCCAAAAAATAGACACCTCCGGTGTCGACATAACCTACACCGAATGGCGGTCCGACCGCCATTTGCTGCTGGCGGGGTATCGCGACTTTGAATCCGTAATTGGCCTCTACGACGCCGAATTGAATGACTTCAGCGACGTGTGGAGCAGCACTCAGATCAGTGCCGGGTGGCCCTATATGACGGTTTCGGGGCTCAACGAGCCGGGCGACTGCGTCTTGGTTGGTGAGGGATATGCGCGCGCACCAGAGGTCGCCGTGATCAGCAGGGGCACTTATCGGTGCGTGAAGTCCTTCGACGTAGGCTACACCAAAGAAGCAGGCGCGATTGGTGCCGCGGAGCCAGTGTCATGGCCTGCTGATGATGGCTTGGATGTGCACGGGTGGATTCTACGCCCGCGCGACAAGAGTCCCCATCCGACCATTATGAATGTGCATGGCGGCCCGGTGTGGCATTGGCGTCCTATGTGGCTGGGGAGAGGAGGGGGGTTCACCCTGATGCTGCTAAAGAAGGGATATGCGGTCTTCTTTCCGAACCCGCGAGGCAGTACAGGTCGGGGTCAGGACTTCATCCGCCGGGTCCTGGGAGATATGGGCGGTGCGGATACCCACGATTTGTTGTCGGGCTTGGACCACCTTGTGAAAGTGGGAATTGCCGATCCGCGACGCTTGGGCGTCACGGGAGCGAGCTACGGCGGATTTATGTCATCGTGGCTCATCACACAGGATCCGCGGTTCTCGGCAGCGGTACCGGTGGCGCCCATTACCAATCAGGTAACGGAGCGGTTGATCTCAAATATTCCGCATTTTGTCGATCTATTTCTGGCGGATAGCTACAACAACCCGGCCGGTAAATATTTCGAACGCAGCCCCATCATGCATGCGCAAAAGGTCAAAACCCCCACGCTTAACATTTGCGGTTTACTGGATCGTAGCGCCCCTCCGGAGGAAGCGGTGCAGTTCCATAATGCACTGCTCGAAAACGGGGTTTCTTCTGTGTTGCTGACATACCCCGAGGAAGGGCACGGGGTACGCAAGTTGCCAGCACTGATTGATTACGCTGCGCGGATCGTGTCCTGGTTTGAAAAACATATGCGTTCTTGAAACTGCAGCGGTCCTCGAGGCAGCCCGGCTCGTCGGCCGCCACGCTTCAATGCTTACCTGTTATGACGCCATAGGCACAAAGTCTCCCACACCCACGCGCAATCCCGCCCGCGGCATTGACATGCAATATCCCTCCGCTACTCTGCGCGACGGGCCATCCGCTCCCAACGGCGGACGCTCATCTGGAAGGATGGGAGTACAGACGACATGCCTCACCGCACCCCGCGGCCGGCGACACGCCCGGCCGATCCCCGATTTTCGTCGGGCCCGACGAAGAAGCGTCCCGGCTGGACCTTGAGCGCGCTCGAGGGCGCCTGCCTCGGCCGCTCTCACCGCAGCAGCACCGGCAAAGCGAAGCTCAAGGAAGCGATCGACCGCACCCGCGCGCTCCTTCGCGTGCCGCACGATCACAAGATCGCCATCGTTCCGGCCTCCGACACCGGCGCCATCGAGATGGCCCTGTGGTCGCTCCTCACGCCCACGCGCCCCGTCGATGTGTTCGCCTGGGAGAGCTTTGGCGAGGAATGGGTCGCAGACGTTGAGCAGCATCTGAAGCTCTCGGACCTCAAGGCGCACCTCGCGCGCCCTTACGGCCGGCTGCCCGATCTCACCAAGGCGCGCGCCTCTGCCGACATCGTCTTTACGCAAAACGGCACCACTTCCGGCGTCAAGATCCCGCACTTTGACTGGATCTCAAGCACCCGCGAAGGCCTCACCTTCAACGATGCCACCTCCGCCGTCTTTGCCCAGCCCATCGATTACACGAAGTGCGACATCCTCACCTTCTCCTGGCAGAAGGTTTTGGGCGGGGAGGGCGCCCACGGCATGCTGATCCTCTCGCCCCGCGCCATCGCCCGCCTCGAGGGCAGCGCTCCCACGCGTCCGCTCCCCAAGATCTTTCGCTTGACCAAGAAGGGCAAG
>Ga0070734_10000583_pt1 | contig 71595 bp, 62 predicted proteins | sample Coa_R1_8_FD_66444 | JGI IMG/M metagenome (GOLD analysis project Ga0070734, IMG submission 66444) | Surface soil microbial communities from Centralia Pennsylvania, which are recovering from an underground coalmine fire - Coalmine... | ecosystem: Environmental > Terrestrial > Soil > Unclassified ...
GCGGATTTCGCCGTGCTCGGGGGTGTAGCGGATGGCGTTGTCGAGGAGGATGCCGAGGAGGCGCTGGAGAAGGAGTTCGTCGCCTTCGATGTGGATGGGGTCGCGGGGGAGATACCAGTCGAGGAGGATGCCGTTGGATTCGGCGAGGTCTTCGACGCGGCGGCAGCATTGGACGACGAGGTCGGAGAGGTTGATGGGCTTGAAGGCAACCTCGTGGATGAAGTTGTCGCTGCGGGCGAGGGAGAGGAGTGCGTCGAGGAGGGTGGCGGCGGTGCGGCACTCGGTGACGATCTTGTCGAGGTCTTCGCGGTACTCGGTGTCGGTGCGTTCGCGGTGGAGTGAGAGCTGCGCGGTGGCGAGCATGACGGTGATGGAGGTGCGGAGGTCGTGGGAGGCGTCGGCGGAGAACTGGCTGAGGCGGGAGACGGCGGCTTCGAGGCGGGCGAGGAGCTGGTTCCAGGCTACGGCGAGGTGCTGGATCTCGTCTTTTGCGGCCGGGACCGGGAGGCGCGCTGATAAGTTGCCGATACCGATGCCGAGGGCGGCGCGGGTCATGCGGTCGACGGGCTTAAAGGCGTGGCGGCTGAGGAAGTAGCCGATGAGCGCGGAGAGCAGAAGCAGGCCGGGCATGAGGAGAAGGAGGACCTTGCGGTAGGTGTCGAGGATCTCGAACTGCTCTTCGAGCGAGCCGCCGAGATGGAGGCGGACGGGTTGGCCGTTGAGCTGGATGATGTGGCAGAGGACCAGGACGGGCTGGCGATCGAGAATGACGGTGGCGTAGGTGGGTTGGGTGCAGTCTTCGCTGCTGGGCGGGAGCCAGTCGGGAGTGGGCTGGTCGGGATTCTTTTCGGCGGGAAAGAGGAAGGAGCCGTCGGCTCGGTGGATATGGAAGAGGTTGCCTTCGTGGGTGACGAGGGCGAAGTCGCGGAGCTGCTCGTCGAGGGATGAGGTGTCGCCTTTGGCTTTGTTGTCGCTGAGGAAGGTGAGGAGGCGATCTTCGCGGCCCTGGAGGTGGGTCTTTTTGCCTTGCAGGAGGGCGTAGTGGAGTGCTCCCCAGGAGATGAGGCCGAAGACGCAGAGGCCGGCAAAGGTGACGAGGAGATACCACAGCATGAGCCGGGCGCGTACGGAGAGGGAACGCATGGAGCTAGGCCGCGACGAACATGTAACCGGCGCCGTGGACGGTGCGGATGAGAGGGCGGCCGTCGGCGTGGTCTTCGAGCTTGGCGCGGAGGCCGTGGATGTAGACGTCGAGGGTGTTTTCCTTGACTTCGGCGAGGTTGCCCCAGCCGGCTTCGATGAGCTCTTCACGGGAGGTGATGAGGCCGCAGCGTCGCATGAGGGTTTCGAGGAGCTCGAACTGTTTGCGGGTGAGAGGGATGTGTTTGCCGTCGCGGATGGCGACGCGGCGGTTGCGGTCGAGGGTGATGCCGGCGGCAGTGACGGGAGGCTGCTCGATGTTGGAGATGCGCCGGGCGATGGCGCTGACGCGGGCGAGGAGGATTTCGAGGATGAAGGGCTTGACTAGGTAGTCGTCGGCGCCGAGGTCAAAGGCGTGGAGGATCTTGGGGACGTTGTCGACGGCGGTGAGGACGAGGATGGGGGTCTTGCAGTGGCGAACGCGGACGCGCTCGAGGACTTCGAAGCCGTCCATGCCGGGAAGGAGGATGTCGAGGAGGGCGGCGTCGTATTTGCCCGCGAGAAGCATGTCCGCACCTTCGCGCCCGTTGTGGGAGAGGGTGACCCGGTGGCCGTCGCCGATGAGGGCCCTTTCGACAAGTGCGGCAATGCGCTTGTCGTCTTCGATAACCAGCACGTTCATGGTTGATGAGGGTTAGGCTAACGGGTTTTTGTGGGGACGGAGGTTAAGATCGCGTTACAGAGATTAAGATCGCGTTACATGTTGGGTAGTGGGCTTCGCTGAGGTGAGGGGCGTAGCATGGGAGTGGAAGGTGCGCGATGAGTGCTGGGCGCTTGAAGGTTACGGTTGGGGTTTGCGGGGGGATTGCCGCTTATAAGGCTGTGGAACTAGTGCGGCTGCTGCAGGATGCGGGATTGGATCCGCATGTGGTGATGACTCGGGCAGCGGAGGAGTTTGTGCGGCCGCTGACGTTTGCGGCGATCTCAGGGCATAAGGTGATTACGAGTCTTTGGGGTGAGGATGCTGGGGCTGCTCCGGTGGAGCTCGGGGATGAAGGCGCGGCTTCGGTGATTGAGCATATTAATGAGGCTCAGACGACGAAAGTGCTGATTGTGGCTCCGGCCACGGCGGATACGTTGGCTAAGTTTGCGCATGGGCTGGCGGATGATTTTCTTTCGACGATGTTTCTGGCTACGACGGCTTCGGTGATTGTGGCTCCGGCGATGAATGTGAATATGTGGGAGCATCCGGCTACGCGGGCGAATATTGAGACGCTGAAGGCTCGGGGGGTAAGGGTGGTCGAGCCGGGAAGTGGGTATCTGGCTTGCGGGATGGTTGGGGGTGGGCGGTTGGCGGAGAATTCGGCGATTGTTGCTGCGGTGGGTGAGGTGCTGGCTTCGGAAGGACAGGCTGAGTCGATTGCGGATCTGGTGGGAGAGACTGTGCTGGTGACCGCGGGTGGGACGCGGGAGGCGATCGATCCGGTGCGGTTTATTGGGAATCGGTCGAGCGGGAGGATGGGATTTGCGATTGCCGAGGCGGCGTCGCGACGTGGGGCTCGGGTGATTTTGATTAGTGCGAATGCGGTGGTGGCGGCTCCTGCGATTTGTGAGTTGGTGCAGGTGACGACGGCAGAGGAGATGCGTGAAGCGGTGATGCAGCGGCTGTCTGAGGCGACTGTGGTGGTGATGGCTGCGGCTGTGAGTGATTATCGTGTGGCCAAGGTTGCGACGCAGAAGTTGAAGAGGAATGGCGCGCGGGTGCTGGAGTTGGAGCCCACGGAAGATATTTTGCAGGAGATTGTTGAACGCCGGCGGGCTGGGACGCTGGCGATTGGGTTCGCGGCGGAGACGGAGAACGTGTTAGAGAATGGTCGGGCGAAGCTGGAGCGCAAAGGCGTGGATGCTGTGGTGGTGAACGACGTTTCGAGTGGGGAGACGGGGTTCGATTCGGAGCGGAATGCGGGGAGCTTTGTGACGCGGGAGGGTGTGGTGGAGATTCCTGCGATGAGCAAGGTGCAGATGGCGGGGTTGATTCTGGATCAAGTCGTGCGGTTGCGCGTGAAGCGGACCGTGGGGAGCAGGTCGTAGCGGAGTTATGGCTGCACCCTCTTCAAAATCAAAAGCTACAGGGAAGACGGCTCGAGGTTCTGACCGCGCGGATGTTTCCGTCTGGAGTTCGGTTTGGCAGTGGTGCGTGGCGCATCAGTGGTTGAGCTTTGCACTGTTGAGTGGACTTTGGTTGATGGTGCTTTATTGGCGAGCGCTTGGTGCTCCGTTTATTTATGACGATCTCGATCAGATTGTGAATAATCCGTCGCTGGGTTCGTTGCATGCGACGTTTCATCGGTTCTGGTTGTCGCCAGTTGCGTTTACGAGTGAGTTTCGCGGGGCGGGGGGCGGGTCGACTTATCGTCCGATTTATTGGTTGAGTCTTGCGCTTGACCGGCGGCTGTGGGGAGTTGATGGCGCGGGTGGGTTTCACTTTACGAATCTGCTGATTCATTGGGCGAATGGGGTTGTTGGGTTTTTGCTGCTACGGCGGCTTCGTGTGCCTGCGCTGACTGCGGCGGTTGCTGCGATGGTGTGGCTGGGGCTTCCGATTAATTCGGAGGCTGTGGCCTGGGTTAGCGGCAGGGCTTATTTGCTTTGCGGATTCTTTCTGCTGGTGGCGCTTTGGGCGGCGGATGCTTATCTTCGCCGCGAGAAATGGCTGGTGTTGGCTGGGTATTTTGTTGCTTCGCTGGCGGCGGTGCTTAGTCATGAGGCTGGATTGCTTGTTTTGCCCCTGACGCTGCTGCTGGGGTATGCGACAGGCCGCGTATCGGGAAGGTTGTGGCGTTGGTTGGCTGGGTCGGCGGTTTTGGCGGGCTTGGTTTATTTTGCAGTGAAACGTTTTGTGGGGGCTTCGGGAGCGACAGGCGCGGGGGCCTGGTGGTCGATTGGGCTGACGTTCTGGAAGTATTGTTTGTGGATGATTGCTCCGGTTCACATGAGTGTAGAGCGGTCGACTTCTACTCCTGCGAATGTTTTTTCTGTTGCTGCGATGGTGGCCTGGATTGGGCTGATCGCCTTCATTGGCCTGGTTGTTCTTCTGCTCAAGCGTGTGCCGATAGTTGCTGTGGGGTTGGCGTGGACGATGATTGCGCTGCTGCCGTTTAGCGGCGTTGTCTTTATTTATCAGGGGATGGCGGAGCGGTTTTGTTATCTGGCTGCGGCTGGTTTTGCGCTGGCAATTGCTTCGTTTGCGCTGGAGTATTCCGGCAGCGGGAAGAAGATTGCGGTTGGGTTTCTTGTGGTTTGGATGGTTTGGGGTGCGGCGCGAGTGTGGGCTCGTGTGGGTGACTGGAGCGATCCTGTGAGGTTGTATCAGAGTTCGCTGGCGGCTACTCCGCAGAGTCCGACACTGTTTTACAACCTTGGGTTTGCTTATCGGGAGAAGGGTTATCTGGCTAAGGCGGAGGAGAATTATCGCGAGGCTACGAGGCTGTGGCCTGAGTATCAGAGGGCGTGGGCGAGTTTGGGGGATATTGATTCGCAGCTGGGGCGGTCCAAGGATGCGGTCGAGGCTTACAGGAAGGCAGTGGCCCTGGATGCGAAGGATGCCGGGACGACGATGAATCTTGCGGTGGCGCTGGGGCAGGTTGGGGATACTCGTGGCGCGGAGGAGCAGCTGCAGCGGGCGATTGCGCTCGATCCTAAGGGGAGCGCGGCTTATACAGACCTGGGTGTACTGTATCGACAGGAGGGGCGGGTCGATGATGCGATCAAGGCCTTCCAGATGGCGATTGATAACAATCCGTCGGATCCGACTCCGTACTTCGATCTGGCGGTGATGTTTCAGCAGCGTGGGCAGGACGATATTGCGTTGCGGTTTTATAAGAAGGTGCTCCAGCTGCGGCCGGATGATCCTGACACGCTCGTCAATTTGGGCAAATTGCACCCGGCTGGAAGCTCGCAGTAGGCGTCAGGATCTGCAAATTATTGCTTAATCGATTCCTTCCACCTGAACTAACTGATTTGTTGACTTTGTTTTGCCTTGTGTTTTTCTGCGGCGAGGAGTACATAATTGCCTCACCTGCTCTGGGTGTTCTTTGGGCCAAACCCAAAATTTGATACGAGTTTATCTCTGGAGGCCTTATGCGATTGGAGAAGGGACTGAGCATTGTCTTTGCGGCGCTTGTGTGCGCTGGCTTGGTAAACACTGCGGCTTTGGCCGCCGAGAAGGCCGCAGTGCAGGCGCGAGCTGCGGCAGGGCAAAATGTGCAGTTCGATGTCTACCTGCCGTTGCAGCACAAGGCGGAACTGGATGCGCTGCTCGACAACTTGCATGATTCCACTTCGGCGAGTTTTCACCAATGGCTGACGCCTGCGCAGTTCCATGCGCGGTTTGGGGCGAGTGCGGCGACGGTGGCCGCGGTGCAGCATGAACTGGAAGCTTATGGACTGACGACACAAGTGATTTCGCCACAGCAGATCCATGTGAGCGGCGATGCAAGCTCCGTGGAGCAGGCTCTTTTGACCCAGGTGCATGTCGGAACATTCAAAAATGGGAAGAAGACGATGGTCGCTGTGGGCGGCATCTCGTTGCCTTCGACGATGGCCAGCAATGGCGCCGTGGTGACGGGGCTTTCGGGGTTTATCCGGATGCGGTCTCACGCGAAAAAACTTGAAGCGCTGCCGACGAATCGCTATAGCGAGGCGGGGCCTTACTGGTTCGACGATCTGAAGGAGGCTTATAGCTATCCGAGCTACCAGGTCTATAACGGCAAGGGTGTGACGATCGGTATCTTGATGAGCGGGGGGTTCAATCCTCCGGATATGGCGGCGTACTTCGGGCATGAAAAGCTTGCCGTGCCGCATATGACTACGGTGAATATTGCCGGGGGAGCACCGTACGATCCGAACGACTCGCTTGAGACGCATCTGGACCTGCAACAGACAGGCGGTATGGCTCCGGCAGCGAACCTGATTCTCTACAACCTGCCTGATCTGTCGGACGCGAATATCATCTCGGGGCTGATCACGATCATCGAGACAAACAAGGCGGATGTGGTGAGCATGTCGTTTGGCGGCCCGGAGATTGGTTATTTGCCAGCCTATAACGACGGCGTGGACTTCACGGGAATTCTTGGCGTTTACGACGATGTGTTCAAGCAGGGCGCAACGCAGGGGATTACATTTGTGGCTTCTTCAGGAGATCTGGGAGCGTTGGATGTTCCGGCACCTGCATGCTTTGACACGAATGCGACGAGCACCTGCGGCGGCTTTTTGGAGTCGGCGGAGACCCCGGCATCGAGTCCGAATGTGACGGGAGTTGGCGGCACGAACCTGGTGACGACAATGACTACGGGGTCGCTGGACTCGAAGTATGTGAGTGAGGCGGCGTTCGGCGATCCATTGGCGGAGGACATCTTCTATGGCACGCCGGCAACGGGCGCATACTGGGGATCGGGCGGCGGCAACAGCATCTACTATAAAAAGCCGACGTTCCAGAAGCTGGTCACTACAGGATCGAAGTTCAGAACGGTGCCCGATGTATCCCTGCAAATGGGCGGGTGCCCAATTGGCTCAGTGACTCCCTGCGGACCTGACAGGAGTGCTGCGGTTGTGGCAATCGGCGGTGGATTGTATGGCGTGGTTGGGACGAGCATTTCAGCACCGGACTTTGCCGGTCTGACTGCCTTGAAGATTCAGCGGCTTGGCACCAGGTTGGGTAACGAGAACTTCGATATCTATACGCTCGCGGCGCTGCAGTCCACGGGTTTACCGCTGAATGTCTACCGGGAGAATATTCAGGGCTACAACGGGTTGTTCACCACGAAGAAGGGCTATAACCGTGTGCTTGGGAATGGAACGGTGGATGGAGTGAATTTCCTGCTGGCGCCGTTCGCGCCGGTGGCGGGAACTCCGCAGACACCGAGCAATCCGTAGGATCTGATGTCGGCATGAAGTCGAACGGGCGCTCTCGATTGAGTTGCGCCCGTTTGTTTATTTAAATGATGTCGGCGGGATTGCGTTGTCTAGTGCGGTGGGGGCGCCGTGGAGGGTGGGACTGGTTTTCCGCTGGCGGTGTTGGGCTCCATCAGCTCGACGCGGGTGCCATCGGGATCGAAGAGGTTGACCTGGCGCTGACCGTTGACGCCGACGTGCATGTCGAGAGGCTTACCGTAGGTCTGGTAGGCGGGGCGGGTTTTGAGGGTGTCGATGGAGCGCTGGATGTCGGGAACCATGAGGGAGACGTGGTTCTTGCCACCCCATTGGTCGGGTGGCGGGAGGGTGTTGTAGAGCATGAACTCGACGTAGTCCTGACCGTCGGGGACGCGGAGGTCGATCCAGCTGAGTTCTTTGCCGTTGGAGCTGCCGCGCCAGAACTCGCGGAAGCCGAGAAGGGTGCCGTAGAAATCGAGGGACTTCTGACTGTTGCCGACGAGGAATCCTAGATGGAGGATCTGGTTGGAGACGCGGGTAGAGGGGAGAAATTTACCGGCGTTGCGGGCTTCGAGGCCGTCGGGTTGTGGCTCGACGAATTCGACGAGAGTGCCGTCGGGGTCTTTTATTTCGAAGTTGGCGTCGCCGGTTTTGCCTTTGCCTACTTTGGAGGGAACGGCGATGCCGTGGGAGGCGAGGTAGAGGCGCATCTGCTCGGCGTTGTCGACGATGAAGGCGATGTGGCTGAGATGGTTGCCGGGGGCGGCGGAGGCTTCGTTGAAGAGCTCGATGTGCTGGTGGTCGTTGATTTTGATGAAGGCGATGCGGGTTGTGCCGTCGGGCTTCTTGATGTCGTAGGGTTGGGCGTAGCCCAGCAGGCCTTGCCAGAAGTCGAGGGCTTTGGGGAGATCGGACACGAAGAAACCGGCGTGCGAGATGCCCAGGATGTGTGGGCGCTGGACGATATTCTGCGCGGAGAGGCAGGAGGAGGTGAGCAGGAGGAGGAGAAGACTGAACAAAGTGGCGGTTGTCCTCTTGCGGAGACTAATGAACGACATGGAGGGTCCCTTTCGTGTGGCTTTTCCATTTTCGCTCAGGCCGCGGATGGTATCGATGCTTGCTGAAGGCTGTCGCTCCGTACGCCTTGTGGGGCCAGCGAAAAATAAATTTAAAAATTGTGGCACTTATGACCTGGGGTCTCCGCTTTAACGGGTGAAGGCAGTTATGAAGACTGTCCTTCCCTAAAAAGGAGAACGTCATGAAAAGCCTACGAATTAGTTCCATCCTAGGATCCAGTCTTCTCGCTTCTGCCCTGGCGATCGGCATGGTTGCTTCGGCTCCGACGGCTCTCGCCCAGAACACTCCTGTGGCGAAGGCGGATATACCCTTTGATTTTCAGGCAGGGTTGCGAGTGATGCCGGCGGGCACCTATATCATCACCCGCTCGGACAGCCTGATTGAGTTGCGCGAGACTAATCAGAAGGCGGAGGAGTTTGTGAGTGTTCATGCTGCGTACACTTCTCACACTCCGACTGGTAGCTCCCTCGTTTTCGATCGTCGCGGCGACAAGTATTTCCTGCGGCAGATCTGGACGGCGGGCAACCATGATGGCCTTGAGTGCCCAAAGACTCGTATGGAACAGAAGGTAGAAAAGGTAGAGGCGCAGAATAAGCAGGATTCAAGTCCTATCGTCGTTGCGCTGAACACGGTACGGTAAATGTCCAATGAACGATGAGGCGGCCGCGCTGTTCAAGCCGACCGCCCCTGTCTTTTCCTCTCCTCAACGATTATGCGATTCGCAGACTGGAGGTGGGCTATGACTTCCTCGATGAAAGTTTCCGCTGAACACTTTGCATGGGCCACCTTCTTCAAGCGGATTGTTACCGATTGGGAAGGATTTGGAGCCAACTACCGCTTTACCCCTTCGCTGGTCTGCGCCGGACTCTTCTTCACAGCCGTACAGCGAATACAGGAACGTCTCTCAAAACAAATAGCAATGAATTAGTTGTATTACATCCGCTACTTGAAGCCCTTGTGTCGCTGGCCCACTTCTCGGGGAGAGGGGTGGGCTTTTCTTTTGATGGGATGAGTTTTTATATGCAGCGCTAAGAGGTAATTTGATGGTCTGCTGTTTATGATCTTGATCATGCTTGTAGTGAGGGGACCCAAGTGAGACAGCGTTCGATGAGTATTTCCGGAATTGCACTGTGGCTTGCGTGCTGCTGCTGTGCGGCGCAGGTCAATACAGCTGCGCGACCAGCAGTTGCAGCTCAACCGGTGATCATCGATACGGATATCGGGGATGATATCGACGATGCTCTGGCGGTGGGGCTGGCTTTGTCTAGTCCGGAGTTGCATATCGTAGGGATCACGTCGGCTTGGGGGGATACGGAGCTTCGAGCGCGGCTGCTCGATCGTTTGCTCAGCGAGACTGGGCGCAGCGATATTCCTGTTGCGGTGGGTATCGAAAAACATGGCAAGGGGGGTGGCGCTTTCTCGCAGGCTCGGTGGGCGCAGCGGCAACCGCCACGGGAGCACCCGAAGGCAGTGGACTTTCTGCTGGAGCAGATCAGACAGCGACCGGGGGAGATTACGCTGATCTCACTGGGGCCTATGACGAATCTTGGGGCGGCTCTTGATCGCGATCCTGTGACTTTCAAACGATTGAAGCGCATCGTGATGATGGGTGGATCGGTGCGGCGGGGGTATGACGACCTTGGCTATCTGCCTACGCGCGGGCCTGAGCCTGAGTACAACATCGCGATGGATGTTGAGGCTGCGAAGAAGGTGTTTGGGTCGGGGGTTCCGCTGTATGTGATGCCGCTCGATTCGACGCAACTGAAGCTTGACGATACGAAACGGGAGCTGCTGTTTACGCGGAGTACGGATCTTACCGACGCGATTGCGCTGCTGTATTTGCAGTGGTCGCGTGAGACGAAGAATCAGACGCCGACGATGTTCGATGCGGTCGCGGTGGCTTATGCGATTGATCCGGCGGTGTGTCCGGTTGAGCCGCTGCGGCTTCGCATTGATGATCAGGGGTATACGCGCGAGGAGCCGGGGGCGGCGAATACGTTTGTGTGCCTGCGGTCTGATTCGGATAACTTCTTTAGCTTCTATATGCCTCGTTTGCTGGAACAGAAGCTCCAAGGTTCTGGCTCGCTGCTGCCTTGAATCGTAGTGGCGGGATGATCGCGGAGGACGTGCACAACTGATAGGATGGTCGTCTCGAATCGGAGGCGTCTATGTCTACGCTCGCCGCAGTTAATTCTGCTTCTGCTGCAGATCGCAAGGTTCGTGAAGTACAACACTGGATCAACGGCCGGTTGGTGGCTGGGACATCGGGGCGGTTTGGCGATGTGTACAACCCCGCCAGCGGTGAGGTGCAGGCAAAGGTCGCGATGGCTACGGCGACGGAGGTGGATGCTGCTGTTGTGGCGGCGGCTGCCGCGTTTCCTGAGTGGTCTGCTCAGCCGGCGTTGCGGCGGGCTCGGGTGCTGTTTCGGTTTCGCGAGATATTTGAGCGGCGGCTGGATGAGGTTGCGGCTCTACTGACTAGCGAGCATGGCAAGGTGTTTTCGGATGCGCGGGGGGAGGCCACCCGGGGGTTGGAGGTGGTGGAGTTCGCTACGGGGATTCCGCAACTGCTGAAGGGGGAGTTTACCGAGCAGGTGGGGTCGGGGATTGATAGCTGGTCGATGCGGCAGCCGCTGGGGGTGGTGGCGGGGATTACGCCGTTCAACTTTCCGGCGATGGTGCCGATGTGGATGTTTCCTATTGCGCTGGCGTGTGGGAATACGTTTGTGCTGAAGCCTAGTGAGCGCGATCCGAGCGCTTCGCTGCTACTGGCGGAGATGCTGAAGGAGGCTGGGCTTCCGGATGGTGTCTTCAATGTGGTGCACGGCGATAAGGTGGCGGTGGATGCGCTGCTGGCTCATCCGACGGTGCAGGCGGTGAGCTTTGTGGGGTCGACGCCGATTGCGGAGTATGTGTATCGCGAGGGGACGAAGCATGGGAAGCGTGTGCAGGCTCTGGGTGGGGCTAAGAATCACATGATCGTGATGCCGGATGCGGATCTGGATCAGGCTGCGGATGCTCTGGTGGGAGCGGCTTATGGTTCGGCGGGCGAGCGGTGCATGGCGATCTCGGTTGCGGTGACAGTTGGGAGCGCTACGGCGGATTCGCTGATTGGCAAGCTGCAGGAGAGGATTGACAAGCTGCAGGTTGGCGATGGGATGAAGGAGGGCGCGGAGCTTGGGCCGCTGGTTACGAAGGCTCATCTGGAGCGTGTGACTGGGTATGTTCAGCTTGGGACCGAGGAAGGGGCTCAGCTGGTTGTCGATGGGCGGGAGCATGCGCTGACTCGGGGCGAAGGGTTCTTCCTTGGGGCTTGCCTGTTCGACCATGTGAAGCCGGAGATGCGGATCTATCGTGAGGAGATCTTTGGGCCGGTTCTGGGGGTTGTGCGGACGAATAACTTTGAGACCGCGCTGAAGCTAATTAATGATCATGAGTATGGGAACGGGACATCGATCTTTACTCGCGATGGCGATACGGCTCGGGACTTTGCGCATCGGGTGCAGGCGGGGATGGTTGGGGTGAACGTGCCGATTCCAGTGCCGATGGCGTTTCATAGCTTTGGCGGGTGGAAGCGCTCGCTGTTTGGGGACCACTCGGTGCATGGGCCGGAAGGCGTGCGGTTTTATACGCGGCTCAAGACCGTGACTTCGCGGTGGCCTACAGGGATTCGGACGGGCGTGGATACTTCGATGCCGACTTTGGGGTAGTCCCCCCCTCCCCCGTACTTTTTGTGTAAAGTCTTCCATTTACAATGGTTATGGGTGGACTTGTCTGTCTGGGTTTGCGCAAAGTCTCTGGATTCGTGGGTTTTGTGTTTTGGGGTGTCTGCAAAGTATTGATTTTGTTTTGGTTATTGAGTGGTGTCTTTGTCGTTGGTTTTAAAAACGAAGCTCTGACTGGTGGTCGGGTTTTTTTTGATCTGTATTTAGATTAGCAGGGTGGGGGTAATTAATTGGCAAGTGGATGTTATTGATTTGGTTATGGTTAGGACTGTTTTGGACTTGACGATCAAACAGCGATTCGGGCGATGGGATCGCATGGATGATGTACCGGCCCATCGACAGATGCGATTCAATCGGTCACCGAAACCAAGCTCGCCGACGAGACGCGGGAGCGCGACCAGGCAAGCGAATTCCGCAAGGCGGCTGCGGTCTGAGTCCGTGAAAGGGCAAACTTCCGTATTGCCGACAAACCGCCCAGAACCGGGTTTCATCGTTGCTGTTGGGTGGTTAAATTAAAACCATGCGCACAATTCAAATTGGCAACTACCTCGATATGCCTGAGATGGATTACGACCAACCGGCGCTGTTCACTTGGAAAGAGTTTTACAACTTCCGAAATCACGTGCTCCGTGTACTTAGAGTCTTCGAATCTGCGGGTCCAATGGGTGAGGTCGATTTATCCGCCGACGAAGAGGACGAGCCGTCGTGGAGCGCCGAGATCGTACAAGACCCTGCCTTTTACGTCGTAGACGACATGTATAACGAGCACGACAAGATCTCAATTGTTGAATGCAACCCGGTGCACGTTGACGCAGTCGTAATTGAGTCGCTTTGCGCAATGATGTTGATGTTTCCTGGCTGGTGGGTGTCTTTCGGCTTGGGCGACTCGGGACTGCGCGTTTCCTCAGATACCGTTCTGGTCGGTGGACGACGATTCTGGGACTGCACTTCTGTAATGGAAGTCTCGGAACGGTGTCAAAAGCCGATCGATTTTGGCCCTTCAGAACCGCTTTCCGATTCGATGAACGAGTTCTGGAGAACCATTATCCTTGGTGGCATCGATCAGACGGTGCAATTTCCAATCGCACCGAGTAGGCAGTGGGCTGATATCATCCAATCACTTGAAGTGATGCGATCCCGCCGCAAAGACGGGCGCCTGACCTCATTTGCGTATGACCAAGTTCGGAATGATCTACATCCCCAAACGAGACGAGAATTACTGCTGCGGCTCCTCCAAGACCTTCCATCGTTCTCACACGAGATGCTCGATGCTGCAAAGAGGAACATTCAGCAAGACTTAGGACAAGCCTTGGCAGACTCCATTTCACCTGGAGAGGCAAACGAACTGACGCACAAAATCTGGTCGTCTCTCGAAGCAACGAGCCGTAAGTTCGCTCAAAACGAGATTGTTAATTGGTGGGCAGACATTTTATGGAAGGTTGAGGAACCTTCATCTTGGCTGAAGAATATTCTCGAACATGAGATGCGAATCAGAGTCAATGATTCGAACCCGTCAATCCAGCTATCAGCTCTCTTTGGGCTTGCCAAAATACAAGCGAAGGACATCTCGTTTCTTGTGGACGGCGCGATGAGCACTCGTCCCAAGTGGAGGGACAACTTGATGCTTATGAGTTGGCTTGGAGAATTGAAACTGGGTCGAAGCCCCTATCCAGACCGATCCATGTTGAATCAGCCTAACACTTTGCAGTGAGAGTCTCGATGCAGTTTTCAGTTTTGGGCGTATCACCAGCCATACGGAAGTTTCGCGGATCTGGTCGTAATGTCCATGTTGCCGACAATCCAAAATTAGCGCAGCGGCAACGTCGGGCATATTCAACGGAGCGAATCACCGCGCTCCGCTGAAGAAGTTCTTGCATCTCGATACATGCGCGGCGGTGGAGCAGGTCTTCTAGCGTTAGGCAAGACGCGGCTCACTGATAGGAACGGGACCGGCCGGTGCTGGTTGTTTTGCCGGAAGGAGTGCAAGGAGCGCGACTCCAACCACGCCAATGATCACAATGTCCTGGGGACTGTCTTTCCTGTGCATCCCGTGCGCCCAGGCCTCCGCGGATTGGATCGTCATCGTGGCCGCATGGGCAAGGCTTGACCAAGCCCCATAGGCGATCAGCGAGCGATGCCTGGCCGGTTGCTTAACGGCCAGCAACAGAAAGACTCCAAGCACAAAGTTAAGGCTGACGAACATCGGCAAAACGTCGTCATTCTGAATTAGCCATTTGGAACGCCACAGAGCATCGAACAAGATGTAACCCCAAAAGGAATAAAACAAGCCCGCCAAGACCAAGACGATCTGCAAAGCGCGCTCACGCTTCATACCGCCCTCCTTTTTTGGGAAGACAAACTTCCGAATGTATCGTACTCATGGTGGATCCGACAGTCCAACATATGAAGTGGCAATCCAAGGACGACCCAACCGAGGACGTACGACGGGCAAACCGGAGGTTGATGTCAACGGACGCTAACAGGCGATAGCCACAATACCGGCGCGACCATGAATCACAACTATTGCAATCTTTAGCATCATTCGCTCCCTCCATGCTTGGCGACGTCAGCCGTTCTGCACACCGTCTTCCCTCAATTGGCGGAAGAACTCTTCCACATCGAAGGGCAGGCCTTCTCGGTCAGTGTGTCCAATCCATTCCATCGGAATCGTCGCCATCGTTCGGAAGACAGCATCCGAAACCTCTTCATCCTTGACCCAAGGAGCCAACTGCTCTTGCGCTACTTGGTTAAGCACCTGAATCATGGCCGAGCGATACCAGACCGCTGGTAGGTTCGCGCCCGGCTTGAAGGTGGCTTTCATCACGTGAAGACCCATACCAACATTCTGACCGGGATGTCCTGCTTGAAGGTTGCGTGTTTCCTGCCAGAAAGCCTTCAGCTCATCCGGGTCAACCTCTGCCACAGGTTCTCCCGGATTGCCCAGATCATCACTCATCCATTACGCCCCCCACTGCGTGTGCGCCGAATTATATCCGCTTCGTTCAGATGCTTATCGGTTTATCTAAACTAGCGATAGGTGCTGAAACCACGCTACGAGCGATGTTTTTGCCGTATCACCGGCAATACGGAAGTTTGGAGAGCACACCGGTCTTGTGGCTTCCCGAGGTAGTTGGGGCCCTGCGAACGAAATGCGGGGGTTCTTCCCCTTCCCCTTCGACAAGCTCAGGGTCAGGGTCAGAATGACAAGCAGGAGCGATGTTGGCTAACTTGCATGCAGCCTAGCTAGGCGATGCGGCTTCGTCGGCTATGGTGAGGTGTTTGTCTAGGGTGGCTATGCCTCGGTCGATCTCTTCTTTGGTGACGATGAGGGGTGGGGCTATGACGAAGTGGGAGACCCAGGCCTGGATGGTGACTCCGTCGGCTAGCATTTTGGCGGCGATCTGGTCGACGATGAGGGGTTTGCCGGAGACTTTGTCGACGTAGGTGTTGAAGGACTCTTTGGTGGTGCGGTCTTTGACCATGTCGACGGCCCAGAAGAGGCCTTTGCCGCGGACGTCGCCTATGCTGCGGTGGCGGGCTTTGAGGTCGTTGAGTTTGGACTCGACGTAGGGGGCGAGGTCGCGGGCGCGCTCGACTAGGTTGAGGCGCTGCATCTCGTGAATGCAGGCTACGGCCGGGGCGAGGGTGATGGGGTGGGCTTCGTAGGTGTGGCCGTGGGAGAAGAAATGGTCCTGGAAGAACTCGGCGATTTTTTCGCTGGTGGCACAGAGGCCGAGGGGGACATAGGCGGAGGTGATGCCCTTGGCGGTGACGAGGATGTCGGGGATGACGGACCAGTGGTTCATGGCGAACCATTCGCCGGTGCGGCCCCAGCCGGTCATAACTTCGTCGGCGATGAGGAGGACTCCGTTTTCGTCGCAGATGCGGCGGAGTTTGGGCATGTACTCATCGGGCGGGACGAGGACACCGTTGGTGCCGACGATGGGTTCGACGAGGACTGCGGCTACGTCGGATTCGTTGCGGATCATGTGCTCGAGGTAGTCGGCGCAGGCGATGTTGCAGGAGGGGTAGGTGTGGCGGATGGGGCATTTGTAGCAGTTGACTTCGGGGGCGAAGATGATGCCGGGGCCTTTGCCGCCGGGCTCCGTTGCCCATCGGCGCGGGTCTCCGGTGGCTGCGATGGAACCGATGGTGGAGCCGTGATAGGAGCGATAGCGCGCGATGATCTTGGATTTGCCGGTGTACATGCGGGCGATCTTGAAGGCGGCTTCGTTGGCCTCGGTGCCGGAGGTGGTAAAGAAGAATTTGCTGAGGCCTTTGGGGAGGACTTCGGTGAGGAGTTGGGAGAGCTCGGCGCGGGCTGTGGTCGCGTAGCCGGGCATGGCGTAGCTGAGTTGTTGCGCTTGCTTGGCGATGGCGTCGATGACGGCCTGGTTTTTGTGGCCGAGGTTGGAGCACATGAGCTGCGAGGAGAAGTCGAGGTAGCGCTTGCCAGAGCCGTCGATGAGGTAGCAGCCTTCGGCGTCGGCGATGTGCATGGGGTTCCAGTTTTTTTGGAATCGCCACGTGCCGTAGTTGTATTGGCGGGTGAGGTCTACGACTTGTTGGCTAGTGAGGGTTTGAGATGCGGCGGTGTCGGTGGGGCTCATGATGTTGATCCTATTCGTTGGTGCTCAGGTTTGCTGAGGCGCTGAGTGGCTCGATGGATTCTGACGTCGAGGCGTATCGCAGCATGAGGAGGTAATAGATGGTGGCAGCGATGAAGAAGCCTACGAACCACGCGTAGTCGTAGAGGAATCGCAGGGATGGAATGACGAGGCCGATGAGGGCGACGATGACGCCGATGGCGAGAGCGATGATGGCTCGGGGATTTATGCCGCGGGTGTATTCGTAGGGGCCGTTGCGGCGATAGAGGGAGATGACGTCGAGGCGCGTGCCGCGGATGAGGAAGTAGTCTGCGACCATGATGCCGGCGACGGGACCGAGGAGGCCGGAGTAGCCGATCAGCCATCCGAATATGTAAGTGCCGAAGGTCGCCATTAATTTCCAGGGCATCATGGCGAGACCGAGGAAGCCGGTGATGAGGCCTCCGGTGCGGAAGCTAATGAGGCGTGGGGCAAGGTTGGAGAAGTCGTTGGAGGGGGAGACTACGTTGGCTCCGATGTTTACGTTCAACGTTGCGACGAGTAGGGCTACGAGCGCGAGCATCGCTGCGAAGGGTTGGTGGAATTTTCCGAGCAGCGTGATTGGCGACCAGATGGGTTCGCCAAAGATGGTGACTGAGGCCGAGGTGCAGGCTATGCCGATGAAGGAGTAGAGCGTCATGGCTACGGGAAGACCGAACGCCTGGCCGACGATTTGTGCGTCCTGGTTTTTTGCGTAGCGGGTGAAGTCGGGGATGTTGAGAGAAAGTGTGGCCCAGTAGCCGACCATTGCGGTGAGTGATGGGAAGAAGAAGTGGAGGAAGCTGCCGGTGGTTTTGAATTGGCTGGGCGCGGAGAGCATGGGGCCGAAGCCGCCTGCTTTGTGGAGCATCCAGAAGAGCAGCGTGAGCGACATGATGAGCATGAAGGGCGCGGAGAAGCTTTGCAGGAAGCGGATGGATTCGACGCCGCACCAGACGACGAACATGTTGAGGAGCCAGAAGCCGAGGAAGCTTGCCCAGAGGACTGCGGGGATGTGCGCGGTTGCGGGCCAGAGGACAGCGAGCATGGCGGCGATGGCTTGTCCGCCGAGCCAGGATTGGATGCCGAACCATCCGCAGGCTACGAGGGCGCGGAGCATTGCGGGGAGGTTTGCTCCACGGGTGCCGAAGCTTGCGCGCACGAAGACGGGGAATGGGATTCCGTATTTTGCGCCGGCGTGTGCGTTGAGGAGCATCGGGATGAGGACGATGACGTTGCCGAGGAGGATGGTGAGGATTGCTTGCTTCCAGTTCATGCCGCCTGCGATGAGCGATGAGGCGAGCATGTAGGTGGTCACTTCCATGGACATGGAGAACCAGAGGGCGATGTAGTTGTAGGTGCTCCAGGTGCGATGTGCGGGCGTGGTGGGGGCGAGGTCGGCGTTGTAGAGGCGTGGGTCGTGCGGCGTGTCTTGATAGACGATGTCGGGGCTGGGCGCGGGCGGCATCATTTCCAGGCTCCTCCTCGTGCTTCGCGACGAATGTAGTTGCCGCGTCCGGTTGCCGCGATGTACTTGCCGTTGTCGACGATGAGTTCGCCTCGCGAGAAGACTTTTTGCGCGTTGCCCTTCACCTTCCAACCCTCGAACATGGAGTAGTCGCAGCGCATGTTGTGGGTTGCGGCGGAGATGAGGTGGTCGGCCGTGGGGTTCCAGAGGACGATGTCGGCGTCGGCTTCTGGGGCGATGATGCCCTTCTTTGGATACATGCCGAAGATCCGGGCGGGAGCGGCGGAGGTGATCTCGACGAAGCGCTCGAGGGTTATTTTTCCGGCGTTGACGCCATGATGAAAGAGCAGCTGCATGCGGTTTTCGACGCCGGGGCCGCCGTTGGGGATCTTTGAAAAATCATCCTTGCCGAGCTGTTTCTGATCGGCGAAGCAGAAGGGGCAGTGGTCAGTGGAGACGACCTGCAGATGGTCGTGCACTAGGCCGTCCCAGAGTTTGGGCTGGTTCTTCTTCTCGCGCAGCGGCGGGGTGAAGACGTACTTGGCTTCTTCGAAGCTCTTGCCGGGCATCTGGTCTTCGATGGAGAGCAAGAGGTACTGCGGGCATGTCTCGGCGAAGGCGGGCAGACCGCGATCGCGTGCCTCGCGCACCTGATTGAGTGCGTCTTCGCTGGAGAGGTGGACGATATAGATGGGCGTGCCTGCGATCTCGGCCATGGCAATGCAGCGATTGACGGCCTCGGCCTCGGCGATGGTGGGACGTGTGAGCGCGTGATAGATGGGCGCGGTCTTTCCTTGAGCGAGCGTTTGCTGCACGATGGTGTCGATAACAGAGCCGTTTTCGGCGTGCATGCAGATGAGCGCGCCGTTCTTCGCGGTCTGCTGGAGCGCCTTGAAGATGGTGGCGTCGTCGACCATGAGGACGTTGGGGTAGGCCATGAAGAGCTTGAAGCTGGCGACTCCTTCGCGCACCATGTCGTCCATATCGGCGAGACCCTGTTTGCCTGCGTCGGAGCCGAGGTCGGTGACGATCATGTGCAGGCCGTAGTCGATGCAGGCTTTGCCTTCGGCCTTGGCGCGCCAGGTGTCGAGTGCGTCGCGCATACGTGTACCGCGTGCCTGAATGGCGAAGTCGACGATGGTGGTGGTGCCGCCGATGGCTGCGGCGCGGGTGCCGGTGAGGAAGTCGTCGGCGGAGACGGTGCCGCCGAAGGGCATGTCCATGTGGGTGTGCGCATCGACTCCGCCGGGGATGACGAAGAGGCCGGTGGCATCGACGATGGTGTGGGTCGCGTGGGCAATGTTGGGAGCGACCTGGGTGACGGTCTCGCCTTCGATGAGGACGTCGGCTTTCTGCTGGCCGGTTGCGTTGACGACGGTGCCGTTTTGAATGAGAGTTCCCATGCTGCGTCTTTTGCCTCTGGTTGAGTTGCTGCTAGCCGTTGGTTAGGACTTCACTTGCGCCTGCTGGGACGAGGCCTGCGGCGGTGCGCTGCTCCCACGTTTGCGGGGGTAGACCGTTGTCGATGCGCTCCATGGTGATGCAGTTGTCGACGGGGCAGACTAACGAGCAGAGATTGCAGCCTACGCAGTGCTCTTCATCGACGCGGGGGATTCGTTCGAGTGGGGTGACTGCGTTGGTGCGGCCTGCGCTACCTGTGTCGAGTTTTGGGATGGGTGTTGTTGAGATGCGTCGTGCGGCTTCGGCTTCCACCATTGCTGGCGTGAGGGTTGTGTCCGGTGCTGGTGCGGTGCGGTCGAGATGGATGCATTGGTGTGCGCCGTCCCAGCAGGCGGTGTAGCAGAGCTGGCAACCGATGCAGAGGTCTTCGTGGATGCGGGCTACGATCTTGTAGTTGAGGTTGAGATGCTTCCACTCGCGCACGTTGGGGAGCGAGAGGCCGCGGAAGTCGTCGATTGTGGCGAAACCTTTTTCTGTCATCCACGCGAGCAGGCCGTCCTGCATGTCTTCGACGATTCGATAGCCGTAGTGCATGACGGCGGTGCAGACCTGCACGGTGCTGCAGCCGAGGAGGATGAATTCGGCGACGTCTCGCCAGGTGGCGATGCCGCCGATGCCGGAGAGTGGGAGAGCGGCGAGGGGATCGGCCTGGATTTGTTGGACCATGTTGAGTGCGATGGGCTTTACGGCCGGGCCGCAGTAGCCGCCGTGGGAGCTCTTGCCGTCGACGTTTGGGTTTGGCTGTAGTGTGTCGAGGTCGATGCCTGTAATGGAGTTGATGGTGTTGATGGCCGAGAGGGCATCTGCTCCGGCGCGCTTAGCCGCACGTGCGGGCATGCGGATGTCGGAGATGTTCGGCGTGAGTTTGACGATGACTGGTGTGCGGGCTTTCTCCTTGACCCATGAGGTGATCTGCTCGCAGTACTCCGGGACTTGTCCGACGGCGGAGCCCATGCCGCGTTCGCTCATGCCGTGGGGACAGCCGAAGTTGAGCTCGAGGCCGTCTGCGCCTGCGTCTTCGGAGCGCTGGACGATGTCGTGCCATGTCTCGCGCTTGCTTTCGACCATGAGAGATGCGATGACGACGTGCTTTGGGTAGCGGCGTTTTACTTCGGCGATCTCCCGCAGGTTAACTTCGATGGGGCGGTCGCTGATGAGCTCGATGTTGTTGAAGCCCATCATGCGGCGGCCTTCCCAGTCGATGGAGGAGTAACGCGAACTGACGTTGGTGATGGGCTCGCCGATAGTCTTCCATACGGCGCCGCCCCAGCCTGCGTCGAAGGCTCGCATGATCTGTTCGCCGCAGTTGGTTGGAGGGGCCGATGCCAGCCAGAAGGGATTGAGGCACTTGATGCCGCAGAAGGTCGTTTCGAGAGTTGGCTTAGGTTTGGACATGCTGGCCCTCCAGCCACGCGGCGATGCCAATGCCGGCGCGCTTTCCGTCGGCGACTGCGTCTACTACTTCGCGGCCTCCGTTGGTGCAGTCACCGCCAGCGAAGAATTTCGGGTTCGAGGTTTGGCCTGAGGCGCGGTCGATGAGAATGCGGCCGCGTTCGAGCTGGACTTTTGCAGCGTCGCTTCCGTTTGTAGCCAGGAAAGCTGAATGGGTGCCTTGTCCGATCGCCAGGACGATCCAATCGGCTGGTAATGAAAACTCTGAGCCGGGCTGTGGGACGATCGAGCTATCGTCTGTGGTGGCGAGCCGTGTTAGCTTGAGTGCTTCGACAGACTCGTCCCCGTGAATACCGGTTGGCAGCACGTGCCACAGGAACTTTACTCCTTCGCTCTTCGCATGTTCGTACTCGAAGGAGAATGCTGACATTTGTTCCGGGCCGCGACGGTATGCGATGTGTACTTCGATCGCGCCAAGACGGACTGAAGCGATTGCCGCGTCGATGGCGGTGTTTCCTGCGCCGACAACGACGACGCGTTCGGGTACTGTGGTGAGTTTGCCGGATTTATAGTCTGCGATGAGATCGAGTGCGTTTGTTACACCGGGAAGATCCTCGCTGCCGATGCCGAGCTTGTGAATTGCACCTAAGCCGATTCCGAGGAAGATGGCGTTGTGCTCACGCTCTAGCTCTGCGAGTTTGGCAGTGTCGATCGTTGTGTTCATATGGAATTCGACGCCGAGCTGCGAGAGCATTTCGATTTCGCGCAGGCTCTCTGCAAACGGGAGCTTGTATTCGGCGACTCCGTAGGTGTTCAGACCTCCGGGTAGCGGGCGGGCGTCGTAGAGATGTGCGCGGATTCCGCGGCGACGGAGTTCGGCGGCACAGGCGAGTGAGGCTGGGCCAGCGCCGATCAGTGCAACCGAAAGCCCTGCGTCTGCGCCCGGCTCGAATGGCAGGGGTGATCCGCTTTCATGAAGGGCATCCATTGCGAAGCGTTGCAGCCGCGCGATTTGGATCGGCTGTTTGTTGTAGCGGTGCATGACGCAGGCGCCCTCGCAGAGCACCTCTACTGGACATGCTCTCGCGCAGCTTGCGCCGAGGATGTTGGCATCGAGGATGGTGCGGGCGGAGCCAGAGAGATTGCCTGTGGCGATCCTCTTTAAGAATTGCGGCACGTTGATATGCGTTGGGCAGGCGGTCGTGCAGGGGGCGTCGAAGCAGAAGAGGCAGCGGTTCGCCTCGGGTATGGCAGCCTGCATGTCGAGGGGGGGATGAATATCTCCGAAGCGCGCAGCGATCTCAGGGTGGTCGTGGATCGGCTGCGAGAAGGCTGGTTGATCGCTCATTCGACGATCTCCTTACAACTGGATGCACTCTCCGAAACTAGTAGACGTTTCGAAATGGAAGACGACATGATCCTCCTTGCGATGTTGCTCTTCGGGACTCAGGAGTGATCATTATGCACCATCGCGGGGCAAAGATTCGCTGGCGAAAGAGCGTTAGACCATTTGCAAGACGGACACCTGCTGGCGGCGGAACGACCTCAAGATAGTCTTTATATTGCCTTTCCAGCCGCGGCTAAACGGCTTTTTCTTTCTCGCTTAGCCAGGTCATCGTCTTTCTGGCGAGGCGGTCGAATGCCTGCACTGCAAGTTCGAGATGTTCGATCTTCGTGTCCTCTGCCTTGTTGTGGCTGAGACCGGCGAGCGATTGGGTGAACATCATTACAGTTGGGATTCCGGCGCGCGATACTTCGGCGGCATCGTGGAGTGGTCCTGAGGGCAGCCGATGGGAGGTGCCTGCTGTTTCGCGAATTGCTTCGTCGCAGAACTCGATGAGTTGGGGATCGAATGGAATCGGCTCGATGTTCCAGATCTTTGACCATTCGACTGTGCAGCGTTCTTCGGCGGCGAATCTTTCGCTGGCGGCACGAGCCTCGGCCAACATCGAGGCGAGCACCGTGGCATCCAGATCGCGCATGTCGAGGGTTGTTTCGCAGCGTCCGACGACCGCAGTTACGATGCCCGGGAAGGTTTTGACGCTGCCCATGGTCGCGACGGAGTCGGGGTGTTTGCGTGCGATGGGGCGGATCTCGAGTGCGAGTTTTGCTGCTGCTGCCAGTGCGTCTCGACGAACGGCCATCGGGGTTGAGCCGGAATGTGCCTCCTGTCCGTGAAAGGTGATCGCGTGGCGCTCGACGCCTTTGGTGCCCAGTACAACGCCTAGCGGAAGTTGCATGGACTCGAGGACGGGGCCTTGTTCGATGTGCAACTCCAGGTAGGCTCCTGCTTTGCCGCGTTCGATGGCGCTCTCGCCGATGCGATCGACGTTGATTCCGCATTGCTTGAGGGCGTCTTCGAGGCAGACTCCATCGCGATCAGTGCGGCTGCGGTCGGCTTCGATGGTGTGGGTTCCGGCGAAGGCTGATGAGCCGAAGAGGCTGCGGCCGAAGCGTGCGCCCTCTTCGTCGGCCCAATCGACGAGGCGAATCGTGATGGGCGGCTTCCCGTTGAACTCCTCTGCGATGCCGCGTAAAACGGCGAGGCTTGCGAGAACTCCGAGGGCGCCGTCGAGCCAGCCGCCGTTTGGTACTGAGTCGAGATGGCTGCCGAGGATGAGGATTCGATCGGAGTCGCCGTGAAGTGTCGTCCAGGAGTTGCCTGCGGCGTCGTAGTGGTGCTCGATGGGAAGACCTTGCAGTTTGGTCTGGAACCAGGCGCGGGCTTTGAGCCACATCGGGCTCCATGCAATGCGTTGGGCGCCGTGATCGTCCGCAGTCAGGGCGCGGAGTTCCTGTAGATCGGAGACTGCCCGGCGCGAGTCTAACGACATTTGTCTCTCTCCTGAAGGTGACAGATTACTCTCAACCGTCTCATTTTCGGCTTTTTACTGGATGGAGGGAAATTAGTATGCAACCCCTAATAGGCTGGCGGACACTTAGGGTCGCCTGTAGACTTCGTTTGTGCCTCCGCTCGGCGGTCGCGCAGTAATCGACAACTTCAGAAGAGTTGGAAGGACTGGCAGCGTGCGATGGCTACTTAGGACAGTGTTCATGCTCGCAATTATCGTCGCTGTGCTTGTAACCGTGTGGGCGGCAGCGGCGATCTACTTCGACTCTCCGTTCGGGTCGTTGCGGACAGTCGTCGCCATCCTGTATCTCGTTACAATGCTGACGGCTTTGTCTTTCCTGCGCCGCGGCCACATGGGGATGATGATTGCTTTCGCGGGATTCGTCATCGTTCTTATCGCGTGGCTATCGATCAAGCCGTCGAACGATCGCAACTGGGAACCTGACAATGCGAAGACCGCTTTCGCCGAGATCAACGGAGATCATGTCACCATCCACAACTTTCGGAATTGTGACTATCGCACAGAGAAGGACTACACCTGTCAATGGGAGGTTCGTTCGTTTGATTTGGCGAACCTTCGGGGTGCCGACCTTTTTATTACCTGGTGGGGCTCGCCCTGGATCGCGCATCCCATCGTGAGTTTCGATTTCGGCGAGCAGGGTCATGTCGCGATGTCCATCGAGACTCGTAACGAGGTGGGCCAAAGTTATTCGGCCATCCGGGGGTTTTTCCGGCAGTACACGCTTATCTATATAGTCAGCGACGAGCGCGACGTCATTCGCTTGCGGACCAACTACCGTAAAGATGAAGAGGTACATATCTTTCGCACTACGGCTAGTCCGCCGCTCGTGCGCAAGATCTTCCTCGACTACTTGCAGCGCGTCAACAGCTTGCATGAGCGCCCCGAGTGGTATAACGCCTTGACCGACAACTGCACCACCAACATTGCAGTGACTACCGCTGAGGCGCGTAACATCCGCATGCGCCTGGACTGGCGCATCCTGCTGAACGGCAAGATGGATGAGATGTTGTACGAACGCGGCGCCATAGTTACCGGTGGTTTACCGCTATCGGCGCTGAGGGAGCAGGCGCACATCAACGCCGCAGCAAGAGGTGCCGACCAAAGTCCAGACTTCTCGAAGATCATTCGCGAAGGACGGGTCGGCTTCGCTAACAACACTTTAAGTTCTGAAAGGTGATGGCTCCAGATCACGGTGCCATCTAAAGGCATTTACAAGGCTTAGTACGCACTTTGACGACGCGACCGTCAATGCGCTCCGGGCTATTTTTGGATCTTCGCTCCAGGAGGAAGTTGATGGCGGTTCGAGTCTCGAAGTGTCTCCTTGTATTCTCTGTGGCTCTGTTCTACACATTTGTTGTCTTCAACAACACGACGGACTACAACTCCAACTACCAATTCATCCGTCACGTTCTTCAGATGGACTCCACCTTTCCCGGCAACGGCGGTATGTGGCGCGCTATCAACAAGCCGAGCATTCATACCATCTTTTATCTCTCCATCATCTTTTGGGAGATCATCACCGCAGTCCTTTGTTGGTGGGGCGGCATCAGCCTGGTGCGCGCATTGAAGCTTCCTGCTGAGCAGTTCATCCGCGCAAAGAATGTGGGTGTCATTGCTCTTACCCTCGGCATACTGATGTGGTCGGTGGCGTTTTTGAGTGTCGGGGGCGAATGGTTTCTTATGTGGCAGTCGAGAACCTGGAACGGTCAGGAAGCCGCATTCAGAATGTTTGTCGTCCTGGGCATCGTTCTGCTCTACCTCGTTATGCCTGAAGCAAGAGACGCGAACGATTAGCTATACGGCCGGGCTCAGGCGCTCTGGAGTTGATGAATGATTGAGCGAATGTCATCAGGGTCGACGACATACCGTTCTCCGAAGCTACGTGACTCGTCGACGGCTTCATTCGAGGGTCGCCCGCTGCTCAGCCTGCGCCGGAGAGAGCCGTGGAAGTGCGCTGCGCCGGTAAGGCGTGCCAACGATCCGGCATCCTTGAGCCGCAGACCGCCGCCGACGGCGACCACGATGCGATGGTTCGCTTGAACAATCAGCTGAGAGAGACAGGGAGTGCCCTCTACGACATCACTGTGGCCGCCTGAGGTGAGGATGCGGTCGCAACCGGCGGCGATGGCATCCTCCAGCGCCTGAGGCAATGAGGGTGTTACGTCGAAGGCACGGTGAAACGTCACCTTCATCGGATGTGCGAGTTGCACAAGGTCGCTAACGGCTTCAACATCCACCGAACCATCGGCCCGCAACAGCCCGAGGACGACTCCAACTGCTCCTAACTGCTTCACGTGCTGTATGTCTTCCCGCATTACCGAAATCTCAGGCTCGGTGTACTGGAAGCCGCCGCCGCGTGGACGAAGGAGCACGTGAACCGGAAGTCCGCTGCGCTCGATGGCTGCCTGGACCAGGCCGTGACTCGGCGTAAGTCCACCTTCACTCAGGCCTGAACAGAGTTCGACGCGATGCGCTCCACCCTCTTTTGCTGCCAGACAGGCATCGATCGTTTCAGCACAAAGCTCAAAGATAATGTTGCGCATTCGATTGCTCTTGACTCCAACTCCTCCGGAGCAACGTGTGCCCGGAGCGCCGTTAAAACACGAGACTCCGCAGGGGGATGCCTGCGGAGTCTCGTAGTTGCCAATTAGTAGTTCAGCTTGAGTGAGAGTTCGACTTGGCGGCCAGGGTTGGAGCCGTCAAGCAGACCAAAGGACCCGACTGTTCCGCTGCCGCCACCGTTGAAGCCGGTGGTGCGAACGCCGTTGCAGCTTGCGCAGGAGCTGTACTGACCCCACCAGCTTGCCGGTACGCTGAAGATCGGCGTATTCGTCAGGTTGATGAACTGGGCTCCAAAGGTCGCGTAGACCCTCTCCGTGACCGGGAAATTCTTGGTCAGGTTGAGATTGGCTGTCTTCAGGCTGGGACCACGCAACGAGCCGGAAGAGCAGTTACCAAACTGGCCGTCGGTTGTTCCTGTGAGAGCAGCAGGGTTGAGATCGACTTTGCCGATGCTGCTGCCAATCTGAACTGTCTGCATGGCCTGACTGCCCGAGACGCCTGCCACGCAGTTTGGTCGTGGCTGGTAGGAACCGGTGAGCGAGGATGCAGAGTTGGGGTTGTAGTCGCCTGCGTAGGCGCCTGCAAAGGGAGTGATTCCGAAGCCTGAGCGGAAGGACAGATCGGTTGCAACCTGCCAGCCGCCGATGACCTGATCCACAGCCCTGTTGACACTGTTACCGAAGGTCTTGCCCCTGCCGAACGGAAGGCTGTAGAGCGCGTAGCCACCGAAGTTGGACGCGGCGTCAGTAGTGCAACGACCGTAGTCAGCCTTGGGGTTGTACTCGTTCTGGAAGAAGTTCTGCGTGGCCTGGGTCTGTGATTCACCAGCTCCCTCTTCGTCGCCGTAGGAGCCGAAGTAGCCGAGGGTGTTCGTGAGGCACTTCGACCAGGTGTAGGAGAACTGGAGGTCGAGGCCATGGAAGTTTCTCTGCGCCACTGTGGCTTCCAGCGCGTTGAAAGAGGAGACGCCGTCCGAGCCGTTGAAGCGAGCCTGTCCGACGCCAGCAGCAAGGAGCTGCTTCATATATGGGCCAGGGACCACAGTGCCGGCCGAGTTGATTTGCTTCTGGTTGTACAGGTAGATGTCGGACAAGTGATCGATCTTGTTGCCGACATAACCGAGCGAAGCGGTGGCATTGCCCCTGAACTGATGCTGAACCACCACGTTCCACTGCTGATCCACAGCCGGCCGAAGGTTGGGGTCGGTCGCGTGAGCCTGCACTCCGGAGATGCAATTTGAAGCAAGAGCAAGGAATTGAGCAGGGGTACAGGCCGTCGAGAACGTGGAGTAACCCTGATCCAGTGTTGTGGCGGGCAGGTTCAGAGCCGCGCCGGCGTTGTTCTTGATGTCCGTCAGGATGACGTTCGGAGGATTGATGACCGCCATATTGTTGACGCCGTTGCCTTCCATGTATGTGGAGAGGTCATAAGCGCCGCGGAAGACCGTGTTTGGAGCCCAAGTCGGCTTCCAGGCAACGCCGAGACGCGGCTGGAAGTTGGTGATCCCGGTATAGGTGTTGTAGTTCTTCCCAATCTCCGGCTGACCGGTGACGAGATCGTAGTTCACGTTCTTGCTGGCATCTTTGTCGCCGCGAGCCGTGGTGAGCTCATAGCGCAGACCCAGGGTGAGAGTGACGTTGGAGGTGGCCTGGTAGGTATCCTGCACGAAGGCTCCGAAGAGGCTGTTGCGCAGATTGAAGTGCAGGGGGGCACCCTGCTGAACTTCCTGTGGCAGGCCCAGCAGGAAGTCGGCGAACGGGCTTCCGGCAGCGCATACGGGCTTTTGAGACACTGGATCCGTCTGGCACGCGTTGGGGTTGGCGGTGTACTGACCGGAGAAGATGAACCCGCCGGAGGCACCGGAGTTCCCGGCGTAGACGTCGTTCATGATGTAGTGGTAGAGCTCGAAACCAGTGTGGATGGAGTGCTTGCCGTGGGTCCAGGTGAGCGAATCTTCGACCTGGATGGTGGAGTCGTGGAAGATCTCGACGCCGTTGGTGCTTCCGATGGGCTGATACCCGAAGGACATTGCGGGAAGAATGTCTCCCGGAACGCCGGGCAAACCGAATTGCTGGGGCAGATTTCCGCCGGCTGCGTTGGTGAACTGCTGGTCGTTTGCCGGGAAGATCTGGGCACCGAGACGGAGTTCGTTGACCAGCGTCGGTGTGATGGTGCGATCGTAGTTGATGACAAAGTTCTTCAACGGATATTCGCGGGTGAGGTTCGGCGTCAACACGTCGATGCCATTGCTGCTGGTGTTGATGGTGTACATCTGGGAGTAGCGTCCCATGACGTGATCTTTGGGAGATGCCTGCCAGTCGATCTTCACATCGCCCTGATAGGAATGAACAAAGCCGCTGGTGGCGTAGTTCTGTTGGCCTTCCTGCTGTATGAAGAGAGGTGAGGAAACGATGGACGATGCCACTTTGCTGCTGACGGGAACCTTGTTATTCAGGTAAGGCGTACGGCTGCCCGGCGTTGCGCTGGCGGTGGGCATGTAGAGCTGCAGGACAGGGTTTGAGCAGACGCCGTTGACGAATGTAGCTCCCTGACTGGTGCAGAGGGCTCCGAAGTCTCCGGAGAGATACTGCGTCGGAATGATGCTGTTCGCCTGGTAGGTCTTGGGAGTGTTGTTGATCATGCCCTGGAAGTCGGCGAAGAAGAACAGCTTGTTCTTGAGGATGGGACCGCCGATAGTGGCGCCAAACTCGTTCCATTGCAGAGCGGCGCGAGGCAAAGTGGAGCCGGCGACGTTTCCGTCCTGGCCGACGATGTATGCGTTAGCCTTGTTCTGCCAGGTGTTCGCATTGAGAACGGTATTGCGGAAGAATTCGAAGACGTTTCCGTGGAACTCATTGGTGCCTGACTTGAGCGACTCTACGATGACGCCACCGATGTAGTTACCGAAGTCGGCCGGCGCGTTGCTGGTGATGATGTTGAATCCCTGAATGGCGTCGGGGCTGGGAACATAGGCGACGTCGTTGTTGTCGGCCTGGTTGACGTCCATACCGTCGAGAGAGAAGTTATTGTCCTGCTCGCGTGCGCCGTTGACGTAGGGACGGCCGGTGCCGAAGGTGGTCTGCGACGATTGGAAGGCGAAGATGTTGGGACTGATGACGCCCGGTGCCAAGAGGGTTAGCTGGTTAGTGTCCCGGGTTGCGAGTGGGAGCGAAGTTGTGGCCTTCGCGTCAATGAGCGTGCCCACCTCAGTCGAGGCGGTCTGGAGCAGCGGGGGAGCATCGCTTACCTCGACCGTCGAGGTCACATCGCCAACCTTCAGCCTGAAGTCTACCCGGGCGACCTGGTTCAGTACCAAGGTGAAGGAGTTGCGGTGCGCTGTGGTAAAGCCGGGGGCCTTCACGTTGATCTCAACGTTGCCCACGGGAATCTGCGGGAACTCGTAGATGCCTGCGTTGCTGGTCTTCGCCGTCCAGGTGGTTCCGCGATCCAGGTCTCGAACAGTGACCGTGGCATTGGAAATGGCGGCGTCGAGTGGATCGAGGACTGTGCCTGTAATCGCTCCGGAGGCCTGCTGGGCAGAGGCAGGCAACGCGGTCGCCAAGGTAAGACAGGTGGCGCCAGCCGCAAACAGCAACGCGAGATTGAGCGTCGCTGCGGATATGAGTCTGTTGTATTTGACGAACATCGGTGGTCTCCCGGGCTTTCAAGAAAGTTTCACGACAGATAACTGCTGACAGAGGGCGTTACGGCCACTTTTTTGTTCAAATGTGGCTTAGACGATCAGTTCTGTGACAATTGTGTGAAACTTATCCTCATCGGCGAAGATATGCAAGAAGAAAATTAGCGTTTTGTGAAAATAAATTTGCTTTTGTGGCTCATTACAGCCAACAGTTTGAGCTTATAGGCGCTAAATGGTCAGTTTCCGATACTTGCAGGCCTGTCCGAGTTGCCAATCGACATGGATATAGCCTGCGAACCGCCATCAGCAGCAACGTAGGAGTGCGAGCTTTTCCAAAGGTTTTCCACAGGGCTCTGGTTCCGCGCGCAGAAATCCAGGAGCTAGCCGAGCGTTCCATTGCGAGGAGACGCCGTCGCTCACTCAACGAAGAAGTCCGTGAAAGTCGCTTGTTCGCTAGAAATACCGCGTTGGATTCAAAGACGTTCCCCGACAGGGACTAAGCGAGAATGACTTCGATTCCACGAGCAACAAGTTCGTCGTGGATCTCCTGGGGGATGTCAGTGTCGGTCACGAGTACGTGGATGGCTGTGATCGGACAGATCAGCGCAGGACTGACATTTCCGATTTTCTTGGAGTCGGCGACGACGATCACACGCTTTGCGTTGCGAAGCATGGCCAGCGAGACCGCAGCCTCTTCCGACTCCAGCGTGGTGATTCCGCGCTCCAGATCAAAGCCCGTCACGCCGATAAAGGCTTTGTCCAGATAGACATCGCGCAGGAAGTTCAGCGCAGGCTGGCCAGCAAGCGCGAACGTCCACGCCCAGGCGAGTGTTCCGCCGGTGATCATCGTCTTGATGGCCGGCTGATTGCACAACTCCATCCCGATGTTGAGCGCGTTGGTGATGACTGAGATGCCTCGGCGGTGCCGCAGTGACCGGCCAATCTGGGTGGTGGTGGTGCCGGCGGTCAACCCGATGGTCTCGGTCTCACCGATCAACTCACTGGCAGCCAGGCCAATACGTCGCTTTGCATCGGCTGAACGTAGCTCACGGGCCTGAAAGGATGTGTCGTGGCGAAAGGGCTCGTAAAGCAATGATTCGACAAGGGTAGCGCCACCATGCGTGCGGAGAACGAGGCCTTTTTTCTCCAAACGCGCCAGATCTCGCCGAATGCTGGGGGCCGAGATTCCGACTTGCTCGACGAGTTCCTGAACCGAGATGTCTCCTGCACGGAGCAAAGCCTTCATGATGCGATCAGCGCGCAGATCTGTCTTAGTGGACATGGCTCGCTTCTGAGTGTAACCCAGCCGATTCAATCAAAAATGGATATTTTTCTTGAAGAACACATAAATGTGCTCTATTTTGATTGTATAGGCACTAAACGATCAATTTTAGCGGGGCTTAGCGACGTGACGAATACGAACAATCCCTCTCCCTATCCTCATTGGATGCTGAGGGAGATCTACGAACAGCCCGCAACCCTGTCCGCGACGGTCGACCATTATGTGGAGGATGACGGATTCCGGGCAAACACCTGTGCCTCCACATTCGATTGGCTGTCGGGTATTGAGAACAAGCTTGTTATTGCGGCGAGCGGCTCCAGCCGTCACGCGGGTCTGTTCGCCGAGCTGGTGATAGAAGATCTCAGCGGCATTGCCGTCGACGTGGAGTATGCCAGCGAATACTGCTATCGCCCGGCAAAATCTTCGGCGGACGCTGCGGTGATGGTCGTCTCTCAATCTGGCGAGACGGCCGATACGCTCGCCGCCTTACGCAAGGCCAACCTTGCGGGCCACGCTACTTTGGCGATTACCAATGTGGACGATTCGACTATGGCGCGTGAAGCGACGGCCTCCTTTCCAACCGTGGCGGGTCGCGAACGCGCCATTCCGGCCACCAAGAGCTTTACCGCGCAACTGCTGAATCTCTATCTGCTTGCCCTGATGGGCGCCGAAGTGCGCGGTGCGATCGAGGCCTCTGAGCTCGTGGTTCGTCTCCGGGAGGTCGCTGAACTCCCCTTGCGCATTGAGAAACAGCTCAAGGGGTGGGACGATGCGATGCGGCAGGTCGCCGGGGAGTACCGGACGGCAAAAAATTTTCTCTTTCTGGGGCGAGGCGTCCACTACTCCATCGCTCGCGAGGGCGCGCTGAAGCTCAAGGAATCGGCGTACCTCCATGCCGAGGGTTATCCCAGCGGAGAGCTGAAGCATGGTCCAAATGCTCTGGTCGCGGAGGGCACGCCATTGGTGATGATCGCCACGGTCGATCGTGCCGATGCGGACTCCGTACAGCGTTATGAAAAAGTTCTGCTATTGATGCGCGACATGCGTGAGCAGGGGGCTAGCATTCTTGCCATTGCGAACGTCGGGGATGATGTCGTGGGAGAGCTCGCCAGCCACACCGTGTATGTGGAAGAGAGTCCCGAGGCTCTGCTGGCAGTATGCGAGGTCATTCCGCTACAGCTGCTCTCTTGCTGGATGGCCATCAACAATGGGATCGATGTGGACCATCCGCGCAATTTGACCAAGGCCGTCCTGGCTGAATAACTGATGCAAATCGATCGGTAAGACCGAACCCGGCCAGCTCCGGGATCGCGATACTTCGTTTTATTTTTTGTCGACCTTTCCCGGGCTGCGAGTTCGGTTGCGGCCTTCGAGCAACTCGAAGTGCATCGGATCGGCTCCGCCGAAGTTCCAGGTGGCTCCGGGCCAGAATCCACTGTGCGCCATCTCTTCGAAGAACTCGAGATCGAAGGCTCCCTTGGGGTTGAAGAAGCCTACTTCGAGCAGACGCAGGAGCGGGGGATTCTCTTCCATCCTGGAGCCGAGGTTGCCGGTGGTAAGCGCTTCGTACTCCTTGAGACCGGCGGGCGTGGAGAGGTCGGGCGAGCCCAGGCTGCGCTTCAGTTCACGGAGGCTTTGGATCCAGTCCCACGCGCCTTTGAGCTTGGGATCGCTGGAGCGCTTCAACTCTGCTGAGAGGCCTTCACGCCGATCCTGCGCGGCAGCCAGCTCGCGATCTTTCTGGAATCTGTCCTGTATCGCATCGACTAACACGTCGAGCTTCTTTTGCAGATTTTCTCTGGCAAGCGCTGTGGCGGCAAGGGCCTTCTTGAAGTCGTCGCCTCCGGGTGAACGATGTTCCCGCTGCTCGGCCAGCTTGACTACCTGGGATGCAGTGTCTCGTTCGGCGAGAGCCTTCGACTCCAGCTGATGGGACTGCACGTCGGCTTGCCTGCTGGCTTTCAGGTTTCCCTCGGCAGACTTGAGGTCTTTCGCGATGTCACTGGGGGAGCGTAGCTTGTCCATGCCGGGATGCGCTGCCAGCGTTTTAGTGATTGCCTTGTCGATCGCGGTCAGCCACTCGGTTGCGAGCGATGGAATCGTGGCCAGCAGCTGTCGCCGCTCGGATTCGAGGGCGGTGATGATGGTCGCATCACCCTTCTTCCCCTTTTTCTTTTCGGCGGCGAGCTTCCTGAGGACGTCTAGGTAATTCTTGCGCAGCTGAAGCAGTTTTTCTCTATGGTCCTTCGAGATAGTGTTGAGGAACTCCAGAGAACCGGCCTGCATGTGTTGAAACTGCTGTGCGAAGAGTTCAAAGTACTTTTGCGCGACGGGGTCTTTGTCGTCCGCGGCGGAGAGGCTGGTGTCCCCAGCGGTACGCTTGCCCATGGCCTCGATGATCTTTGGATTAGAAGCCCCCATATCCATGTGGGCTCCGGAGGGATCGATCGCCGAGGCGATCTGAATAGGATCGTGCCTGCCGATTTCGCCGGGTTTCATGAAGCCAATCTTGGGGTTCTCTCCTGCGGCCACATCGAACGCGTAGCCCAGTGCATGGGTCATCATACCGGCCGATTGGATTGGGCCTTCGTGGCGGTCACGCAAACTGAAGCCCTCGCTAATGGAGGGAAACGGATGGCCCTTCTGTTTCAGCACAGAAAGCGCGCGCTCCAGGCGGTCCGCGGCGTCCTTATGGAGGAAGACGTCGACCGGACCATGTTTCACCTCTACGATCTGCTTGAAGTGAGCGATGATATCTGCCCAGGAGTCGAAGTAGAGCCGCATGCGGAGAAAAAATTGAACGCGGTTTGCGGTCTTATCGGTCTTTCCATATTGATCGACGGTCTTGATTACGATGTCAGGAAGTTGCTCGAACTGCTCGTTCAGCTTGTCTTCGCTGCCGAACGCCTCGAGCACGGTTGCCGCGGCCGCCTTTTCATTTTCTTCAGGAGATTTCAGGGCCCGGTCGATCTGAGGCAGATCGGGATTTTGGGTGCGGGCGGCGGCTTCGTTCGCGTCCGGGTCGAATACGTCGGGCGGCGCCTGCGTAGTCGTAGCCGCGTCAGGATCGACTCCAGCATCGGCGACTCCAGCGTCGGGTGCTCGCTGGATACCATGCACGGAGCCAGTGGCCTGCTGCACGACGTGAGCCAGTTCATGGCCCAGCAGAACGCGTCCTGCCTCGGTATGGGGCACGTACTTTTCTTTTGCAAAGACGACGTTGCTTCCCAGGGTGTACGCTGATGCCCGGATTGTCCGGGCGGAGTGCGCTGCTTCCTCATTTGTATGGACACGGACGCGGCTGAAGTCGAAGCCGAATCGAGGTTCGAAGAAGGAGCGTTCGGCTGGACCCAGGGCGTGGCCGGGAGAGGCGACGACCTGCGAGATCTCTTTTGGCAGGTGTAGAGAGGAGTCTGGTTGCGCAGGTAAGAGGTGCGGATGCCGTTCGTGGCCAGAGTGAGGCTGATGCGCATGGCGAACCATGGAGGCCGATGCCGATTGCGCTTGCGACTCCAGCTGATCGTTCGAGGAGAAGAGAGGCGATCGCGCCGCGAGATGAGAGCGGGCCGCGTGTCGCTGAGAAGGCCTCTTCGCTGATTGTTCCTTGGGAGCGAACATCGAGGTGGTACACCCTCCTGATGAAGCTGGCCCGACAGACACTCACGCGAACAGTAAAATTTTAGACTCTTTTTTCATGGTTTACAGAGCCTATGGAGCCGAGCGCGCGTTATTCGCAGAGGGAAGTGATTACGCTTGCCGCACGGGAGGGACGCTGGAAATGAACAGGCGTGTGGGACTTGTCGGACGCTGTTGGAGGTAGGTCTACTTGCCGATGCAGAACTTGCTGAAGATGAGGTGGAGGATATCGTCGGAGGTAGTGGCTCCGGTAAGGGAGTCTAGCGCGCGGAGGGATTCATAGAGATCGAGGAGGATCATTTCGTGGGGAATTTCGGCAGCGGCGGCCTGGCGGGCTTGAGCAAATGAGGTGAGAGCTGCCGAAACGGCTTGTTGCTGGCGAAGATTGGTGAGAAGAGCGGTTTCTGCGGTGGGGGTGGTGCTGGAGATCTGCGAGAGGATTGCTGCGCGTAGTTCGAGAATGCCGGAGCCGGTGAGGGCGGAGGTTTCGATGGTTGGGTGGCTGGTTTTAGGTGATGAGGATGTGGTGGTGGTGAGGTCGGATTTGTTGCATGCGATCAGTAGGGGGCGTGTGGTTAGGGAGGCGATGGTGGCTTCGTCTTCGGGGTGTGGGGGCGCGGTGGCGTCGATGACGAGTAGGACTACGTCGGCTTCGGCCATGATTTCGCGGGACTTAGCGATGCCGATGGTTTCGGCTTCGTCGGTGGATTGGCGTAGGCCTGCGGTGTCGATTAATTCGACTGGGATGCCGTTTAGGGAGACTCGTTCGGTGACGAGGTCGCGGGTGGTGCCGGGGGTAGCGGTGACGATGGCTCGGTCGCGCTCGATCAGGCGATTGAAAAGAGATGATTTGCCGGCGTTGGGGCGACCTACGATGGCGAGGGTGAAGCCGTCGCGGACTATGCGGCCATAGGAAAAGGTGCGTTCGAGGGCGGTGAGGGGGGCTTGGATCTTGCTGATTTGATTGGTGATTTCTTGGGTGGGGAGGGTGTCGATGTCGTCTTCGGCGAAGTCTATTCCGGCTTCCAGGGCGGCGATCAGGGTGATGAGTTGGTCTTTGATGGGGGCGATTTGGCGGGAGAGAGAACCTCCTAACTGCTGGGCGGCTATGCGGGCCTGGTGGAGGGTGCTGGCTTCGATGAGGTCGCTAACTGCTTCTGCTTGTGTGAGATCGAGGCGTCCGGCGAGGAAGGCTCGCTGGGTGAATTCGCCGGGTTCGGCGAGGCGGGCTCCGCGGGCGATGCATTGGCGGACGAGGTAGTCGAGGAGGACGGGGGAGCCGTGGGAGGCGATTTCTACTACGTCTTCGGTGGTGTAGGAGGCGGGGGCGGCGAAGTAGGTTACGACCGCTTCGTCGAGGGTTTCGCCATTGGTATCAAGGACTTTGGCGTATCGGGCTTGTGCGGGTGCCAGCGGATTGCGGAGGCGAAGGAGGGGTTCGGCAATGGCGCGGGCTTCGGGGCCGGAGAGGCGGACGATGCCTATGCCTCCGCGACCGGGTGGGGTAGAGATGGCTACGATGGTGTCTTCGTTGATGGGGTTGGAGGCCATTTTGTTCAGGGTAACGCGGCGGATTTTTTTGAGTGGAGAAAGTGGCGGTTTTTGCGGGATTTTGGGCGTTCATGGATGGTTTTTTGTGGTTAGTTCGTGGAGAAATGTGTGGCAAACGTGGTTTGTTGACGGCAGCTCATGGGGGCGAAGTGTCGGCTCGGAGAAGCACGTAAAGAATCCGGACGCGGGAGCACCCGAGTCTGGTTAAGTTGAGGAGAGCGGATCGCGCTCCGCACGATTGCCCATATCTCAGAATCGAGATGTGGGGCACCCGCACCCGATTTAGCGAAGATGTTAGATATGGGCCACCCGTCCGTAACAAATCACGTGTTTAACGGATCGGGCTTGATTCTCACTGGCTGATCGCAGTCACTCGCCCGGTGAGGCTGCAGCAATCATGTTCGTACTGTGCGCAAAGCAGGCTCGGCCTGATCGAGATCTTCTAACTTCAGATCGCAGGTCTCCCGCATGAATCGCAGTGCAAGTATGGCAACGGCACCGTAAAAGCCATAGACGATCGGGACGTAATACCACTTATGAAAGACATCCTGGCCGATGAGTCCCGCCAACAGTGACGGCGCGATCATGCCGCTCAGCAGGCCAGCGAGGTTGAAGGAAATTCCGCTTCCAGAGTATCTGAATTTTGTCGGAAAACTCTCACAGGCCAGGATCGGCACAAGCCCTATTACTATTCCTGTTCCGAAGAAACTAATAAGGATCTCCAGGAGGGTCACCAGCGCAATGCGCCTGCTCAAAACGGACAGTGTAAGGGGATAGGAGAGCAGCGTTGCCAGCCCTATTGCGATGCACGCGGTGAGTCTTCGTTTGCAGAAATCAGCAGCGGGCCCGCTGACAAGTACACCTAGAAGAGTCCCGACCTTGGCAAATATCAGGATAGCGGCAGTAGTTGCCAACGGAATACCGGCAAAGCGCATGAACGAGATAAAGTAGGTTCCTGCTACGTATCCGCCCATTCCCCCGAAGGCCGCAAACAAGGCCAGGAGAATCACGGAACGAGGGTAGTGTTTTAGAACCCCGAAGCTGGGCAGAGCAGCGAGCTTGTCCGCTTGTTTGAGCTGCTCGAACAGCGGGCTGTCGGCAAACTTGTAGCGTGCAAGCAGTACCGGAATCACTATCACGACAGAGAGCAGCATCGCCACCCGCCAGCCGGATGTTGCGAACGTCTTGCTCATGACCAGCAGGACAACGCTGGCACTCATAGTGCCTAAAGGGACGCCCAGATTCGCCAGCGACATCCAGAACGCCCTTCGTCTTCGCTGCGCAGCAAATTCGCCAAGCAACGAAGATGCGCCTCCAAATTCGCCGCCTAACCCAATCCCCTGCACGATTCGCAGCACTACAAGGAGGATCGGGGCGGCGATTCCTAACTTCGCATAGCCGGGCAAGAGTCCGGTTAGGCAAGTGGTAGCGCCCACGATGCTGAGGTTGACCATGAATGAGAACTTACGTCCGATGCGATCGCCGAAGTGGCCAAACAGGAAGGCCCCGAATAAGCGCGCTGGGAACCCCGCACCGAAAGCCAGGAAAGAGAACAGGAGTGCCTGGGTAGGCGGCAACCTGGGAAAGAATATCGCTGGAAACGCGCTGGCCGCAGCGTACCCGTAGATAAAGAAATCGTAATACTCGATGAACGCACCGCCCGTCGCCGAGAAGGCGACCACCGCTAAGGTGCGTGTGTCTACTGGCTGTCTGGGCTCCCCCGTCATTGAGCAACTCCTTGTCTTGCTAGAGCAGCAAATGGGTGGGTAAGACATTTTGGGGCTGAGGACGCCGTGCGACACAGGCAGAAAGTTTCCTGGAAGACTTGGCGGTGGTCAGTCTACGCATGGGGCCGTCAAGTGTGCAAGCTGTTCGAAGGAATTTTCGACGCGAGTCTGGCTCAGGGCAGCTTGTCGAAGAAGAGGTAAATGGCGGCGATCCGGCCATCGCGGGCGATGATGAAATCCGTTCGGGCGTATGCTGGATCGTCGCCAGGGCGGCCCGATACCCATTTGACCCGCCCGCCATCGCCCAATTCCTCAGGCTCGGCAATTGGCTGATAGCTAAAGTCGGGATGAGTTGCCCTGAGAGCACCTGCGATGCGATCGATCTCGTCGCCGCCACGGTAGACACCCTTGCTGGGATCATAGAAAACGACATCGTCGGTGTAGATCTCGTCCATCACTGCGCGTCTGCGCGCCGGGTCGTTTTCACCGAAGACGTCCTGAAGGTTCCGTAGCAGCAAGGTCGAAATGCTGTACGACATATTTGTCTCCTTCTTTGAAGCGATTTGGGCCGTATGAAGACCGCCTCATTAGATATGGTGTGCCCGATTTTAGCGGAATGATCGATGTGGGTCACCCGTCCTAGAGTCTGACTGCGAGATGAAGTCAGTAAAGCTGGGTCCTCGTGATCTCCTGAGTGGAGTCGTCTTCCGCATACTTCCGTTCCGGGACGCCAAGGGGCACCGCCACCAGAATTCTGGTGCCCTCGCCGGGCGCCGAGTCCACCAAAAAAGTCCCGTGCACCAGATGCACCCGCTCTTGCATGCTTACCAGCCCCAGACCTCCATGCTGCCTCACGTCTTCGGGGTCGAACCCCGCGCCTCTGTCCGTGACCATGAGCTGAACTACGTCCCTGTTGCCAACCAACTCCACGGTAAACTCGCTTATCCCGCTGTACTTCACCGCGTTATGCAGCGCTTCCTGAGCCACGCGGAAGAGGCATAGAGAAATGCCCTTGGGCAACTGTTTGGGCACATCGCGCGCGCTGAACTCGATTTGCAGGTCATATTGCTTTGACATTTCATCGCAAAATCCCTTAACAGCGCTTGCCACGCCAAGGTAATCAAGGATCGATGAGTGCAGTTGATGCGACAGGCCCTGAACGTCCGACCCAATCTCTCTGCAGAGTCTCCCGATCTGCTCCAGGCTTTCCGTCGTGTTTGCGTCCACAGATGCAACATGCACCTCGTCAATCTCCAGCGACAACAACGCTAGCCTCTGACAGATATCGTCATGCAGTTCTCGCGCGATGCGACTGCGCTCCTGCTCCTGGGCCTCGATCAGCCGACCGCTCATCTTTTCGAGCGACTGTTGGGCGAGCTTCTGGTCCGTCACATCAACAGCCGAAGCAATAAGCCCAGCAAACGATCCATCGCCATTTACTCTCGGAGAAGCGACAGCGAGCATCCAGCGATAGGCTCCATCGGAGCGCCGCAGTCGGCATTCCGTCGAAAACGACTTGTGATTCTTCAGCGCCTGGGCGACCGTGTCCAGCAGATTCTGCCGATCGTCCGGATGTACGTAGCTGGACCACGCGTCGCTGAATCCAACCGTGGTGTCGGGCCCGGTGAAGGCGATGAGCCGCTCATTCCGATACGTGATCTTGCCGTGGGAGTCGCACATCCACACCAGCGACGGCGTGGTGTCCGTCATCACACGGAAGCGCTTCTCGCTCTCACGCATAACGGCCTCGGCCTTGCGCTTTCGCGCGCGCTGCCATAACAAGGCTGCAATCAATATCGCCTGACCGAGAATCAGCCCAATAGCAGGAATAAGGTAGTCGCGGCCCCGCTCCCAGAGACTCGGCTCCCGGTAGAGAATCACGGTGCCCGACGGTAGAGTCGACTCGGGTATATGCCAGCGGCGAAGCTCCCGCCAATCCACTTGCGGCTGAAAATTGGAGTCGTTCACAACCGGAATGTTTTCCGGCCGCTCGCCTGACAGAACTCGTGCTGCTGTCGCTGCCGACGAATCGATATTCTTCTCCCAATCGGTGTAAGCCCCGCCAATGCAGCCAAGAATAAAGGACCCCTTCCACGCACAGTAGGTCGGCAGGTGCTTAGCAGCCGCGGCGAGAACATCATTGGGTTTGATATCCGATTCTCTTGCACTCAGTTTTGCGAGTTGAAAGAGGATGAGCGTATGAGGAGGCAGAGCTGCTATTTTGTCCAGGGTCTCCTCTGATGGAGGGCCGAAAAGATCGATCTCTTTCACTCGATCGCGATGACGATACAGCTCCGACTGGGCAACTTTCCACCAGAACCCCGGTCCTTCCGTGATGATCGCAACAGCTTGTGCATCCGGGTGAAGATGTAACGCCAGGTCGATTGTTTCTCGAAGCCCGACGTCGGTGGTTGTGCCTGTGACGCCGGCCGGTATTTGCTGTCCCTCCAACTCTTTGGCGCTGAGTGAATAGAAGACGATGGGGACGCCGGGAAGAATCCTGTCACGGTATTGCGCCACGAATCGAAGCGCCTCAATGGAAGATACGACCGCAACGTCCAGCTTTACGTTCTTGTAGGCGTGGTGAAAAGTCTCCGCGAGGCTATCCCGGTAGGAGGCATCTACCATTCGCTCAAAGTCTATGTATGACGTATAGAAGTTGAGGTGTTGCGGAACCCGAGTCCGCAGTCCTTTTTCAAATGAATCCAGATCGCGATGTTGCTGGTCCGCAGAGCTGAATACGAAGAGCACATTTTTGGCGTTCTGCTGGGCCACACAGGGTGGGCCGCTGAGAATGCATAGCGACAATCCGGAGATCAGCAGCAACAGGCGCGTGGAAATTTTCCACACAAAGGGATCGTGGCTTTCACGTTGCGTGTTGAGCCGCCTTCGCCTCATCAGACTCATGGTTATCCCAATGGAATCCGTAGTGAACGAGCCGCATGTCTGCCGGGAACGATTTTCTTAGTATCGTCAGCGATATTTTTTGGGAGGTTAGCCTACACGCCAGAACAGCATTGAAGAGAACAATCTTTACAAGACAAGGCCCCTGCTCGTCTTACGTTTCTGCGAATCTCTAAATTATACTGCGCGTGAGCTTTCGCCCGCTGCCAATGGGCGGCGGGAGCGATTCGAGCTTCGCTCGAATCGCCCACATCTCAGAATCGAGATATGGGGCACCCGATTTAGTGGCGATTTCGATATGGGGCACCTAAGTGTGGTTTTGTGAGGGCTGTTTCTTGCGGGAATTGGTTTGAAGTGGTTTCCCAAAGCTTATTTTCATCAGATAAACTTTTTGCGAACAGAAAATTGGTGTTCGCGGAGGCGGGATGAAGTCACGGTTGGCGTTGTGTGGTTTTGTATTGATGGGTTGTCTGGGTGTGGCTGGAGCGCAGGGCGTTTCTGCTAATGACAGTTTTGCGAACTGGCCTGGGGGTGATTCGCCGCAGGATGTGGGGAAGGCTCTGGCGGAGCACTTTGTGACGAGTCCGCATCAGTACACGAAGACGATTCATTATTCGGAGGTCGCTTCGTGGTATGGGGCGTTGCGGTATGCGCAGCTGACGCATAATGATGCGCTGCGGGATGCGCTGATCAAACGGTTTGAGCCACTGATGCCGGGTGGCGCGGAGGCCGAACGGAGGCCGGTGCGGCGGCATGTGGATGATTCGATCTTTGGGGTGGTGCCGTTGGAGATTGCGCGGCAGACGAAGGATCCGCGGTTTCTGAAGGAAGGGCTTTGGTGGGCGGATCGGCAGTGGGAGAATCCGCAGCCGGATGGTTTGTCGGCGGAGACGCGGTACTGGATCGACGATATGTACATGCTGACGATGCTGCAGCTAGAGGCGTATCGGGCGAGTGGAGATAGGAAGTATCTGGATCGGGTGGCGAAGGAGATGGTGTCGTATCTGGATAAGCTGCAGCAGCCGAATGGGCTGTTCTTTCATGCTCCGGATGTGAAGTATTTCTGGGGCCGTGGGGATGGTTGGGTTGCGGCGGGTATGGCTGAGGTGTTGAGTGATCTGCCGGAGGATCATCCGGACCGGGCGCGGATTATGAAGGGCTACCGGCTGATGATGAGCTCGCTGCTGAAGTATCAGGGCAAGGATGGCATGTGGCATGAGCTGATTGACAAGGATGATGCCTGGCCGGAGAGCTCGAGCTCGGCGATGTTTGCGTTTGCGATGATTATGGGCGTGAAGCATGGATGGCTGGATGCCGCGACGTATGGGCCCGCTGCTCGGAAGGGATGGATTGCGGTGGTGGGGTATGTCGACCAGAACCACGATGTGACTCAGGTGTGCGAGGGTACGGGGAAGAAGGATGACATGCAGTACTACTACGATCGCAAGCGGCGGACTGGGGATTTTCATGGGCAGGCTCCGGTGATGTGGGCTGCGGATGCTCTGCTGGCGGATGGGGCGAAGTAAAAGCTAGCTAGTTGTGCGAGACGGAGGTGAGGAGCTTTGCTCTTCACCTCTTTTTTGCGTTTGCCTGATGTGAGCTGCTGTCTGCTACCATGTCGGCCATGAACAACATCGCGCCATTCCTCTGGTTCAACGACAACGCTGAAGAGGCCGCTGAGTTTTACCTGAGCGTCTTCCCGCACGCGCGCAGGCTTGATGAGGTGCGTTCCAAAGGCGTTGGTCCCTGGCCCGCGGGCAAGATTGCTACTATCACGATCGAACTTGAAGGTCAGGAGATGGTCTTTCTCAACGGCGGCCCAGCGTATCAGCTCAACCCCGCCTTCTCGTTCTTCGTGCGCTGCGACTCCCAGGGAGAGATCGACAGCTACTGGGACAAGTTGATTGAAGGCGGCAAGCCCATGGCCTGCGGCTGGCTTACAGACCGCTTCGGCCTATGCTGGCAGATCGTGCCACGCAATATCGGCGAGTTGATCAGTCACCCCAAAGCCATGGCGGCCATGATGGGGATGATCAAGATGGACCTGCCCGCGTTGGAAGCCGCGGCGCGCGAGGACTGAACAGGCTGGTAGTGGCAGCTCGAGGCACGTCTTACTTTGCGCTGTTGAAGAGTTTCAGGCGCGAAGTGGCAACCTCCTTAATCGCTTCGAATGCATCCGGCAAAATTTTATAAGGAACGACTTCGTTGGGATGGTTGGCCAAGCCCCGCTCGAGGCCACGTCTCCATGCAACGCGCAGTTCTGTGTTGATGTGTACGACATTAATTCCAGCGGCGATTGCCTTGCGAAAGTCTTCGTCTTCGGTTCCTGATCCGCCGTGCAAGGTCATGAAAACCCCGGTGGCACTCTTGATCTGAGCGATTCTTGCGATGTCCAGATGTTTCTTTGTCGTCCCTTGCACCATGCTCGCGAGCATGCCGTGCATGTTGCCTACGGCGGGAGCCAGTATGTCGACTCCTGTTGCGTCAACGTACTGTTTTGCCTCCTCGGGCGAGGTAAGGCCCTTGGAAAGATCAGGAGCAGCGTCATGAATTTCAGAACCGGTTCCGATGTCGCCGATTTCGCCTTCAACGAGGATGGCAGGGTTGATGCCTTTGAGCGCTTCGATCGCCTCTTTGGTCTGGCGTATGTTTTGCTCGAACGGCAACGCCGAAAGGTCAAAGACAATTGAATCGAACCCGGCTTTGGCCGCTTCTATGGCGCTGGCCAGAGAGTGCGTGTGATCGGCGTTCAGGAAGATGGGGAAATCGAATTCATCTCGCAGGCTCTTGACCAGCGCGGCGATCTGACGAGTGCCCAGAAATTTTCGCTCTCCCTCGGACACCCCGACCAGGACTGGAACTTTTAGATCCTGCGCGGATGCGAATACTGCCCTCAATATGACGAAATCGCCGATATTGAAGTGGCCAACTCCGACTCCATCTCTCTGTGCCTTCTCGAGGACGTCGCGTAAGACCTGCATGTGCCTTCCTCCATCTGATTTCATTATTGCAACGTACTTGCGGGATAGTTGAGCAGCTGGCTTGTATAGGAAGCAGTTCCACCCTGTCTGGTTGGCTTTGGGCCTAGCGAAAAATGCTACAGCGGATTGGTGAATGAGAAGTGAAAGTTTACTCGCGATGAAATGGCGGGAGCGGTCGCTTCGCGATGGCCTATATTTCAGAATCGAGATATAGCCGCTCGATTTAGTGGAGAATGTTAGATCGGAGCCATCCTGCAGCAGATGAATGCACGACAAGAGGTAGGGCATGCAAAAGATTTTGATAGTGCCGCTGACTGTTGTTCTGCTATGTGGAGCTGTGCGGATGGTGGCGCAGGATGCAGGGAGCACGGCTGACGAGGCGATGCGTAAGCTGCATACCAGGATGGATGAGCTGCGAAGCCAGATGGTCCAGATTCAGGCTGAGCTGGATGCGATGCGCGGACAGAACAAGCTTTCCGACGCAGTGAAGGATGTGAAGCCTGTACCCGCGTCTGTGCAGACGGGAACTATCGAGAGAACTCTGCCGCCGTTGCCACCTTCGGTGCCTCTGTCGGCGGAACAACAGCGGGCCGCCATGGGCAAGCAGACTGCGGACTATGAGACCTTCTCTGAAGACTCGGAGGCCGAAGCGCGTCTCTACAACGCTCCGCTGGAGGCCACGTATCCAGGATTTTTTGTTCTGCCAGGTACGCAGACCATGCTGCGTATCAATGGGCGGATCATGAGCGATTTTATTTTTGACCCGAGGCCTGCCGGCGTGACGGACGCGTTTATTCCTGCGTCGATACCGATTCCACAGGGATCGAGCACGAACAATTTCAGTGCGGGCGTTCGCCAAAGCCGCGTTTCGACAGACTTTCGAGCTCCTGTAAGAAGTTGGGGAACTGCGCGGATGTTTATGCAGTTCGATTTCTTCGGGAGCAATGGTGCCACGACGCCGCGGCTGCGTCATTTCTATGCCCAGATAAACAACATTCTGGTGGGGCAGACGTCTACGAACTTTCTGGATTCGGATGCCACGCCGGACTCGCTTGACTTCCAAGGGCCGAACTCGCGCTTTAGCGTGCGTCCTCCGCAGGCCAGATACAGTTTTCTGATCGGGCGAGGCATGAGCGGTTCTGTGTCGGTGGAGCAGCCGAGCTCGGATATCCGTTTTTCTGTGAATGGTTCGGCGGCTGCGCCGATTACTCCGGCTCCGGACGGCGCATTGAAGTTTCGCTATGAAGCGGAACGCGGACATGTTCAGGTGTCGAGCATCTTTCGAGAGCTGGCGGCGCGTTTGCCCAATGGGGGTCCGCAGGAGTCTGCGTTTGGATGGGGCATGAATGCATCGGGTGCTGTGCGCGTCTACGGCAGGGACAACATGGTGTATCAGGTCGCTTATGGAAATGGAATCTCGCGCTATGTGAACGACACGCGAGGGTTCGGCCTGGACGCTGCACCCAGAGCGGAGATGGATCTGACACTGAAAGCGCTGCCACTCTTTGCGCCATTTATCGGTTATCAGCATTACTGGATCAGATCTGTTCGATCGAACGCGATGTTTGGGTTTGTGCAGTTGCAGAACACTGCGTTCCAGCCGGGCAATACGTTTCACAAGAGCACTTATTCGTCAGGCAACATCATTTGGAATGCGTTTGGCAGCCTGGATTTCGGCGCAGAGTTTCTTTATGGATGGGTGGAGCAAAAGGACGGGGCTAAGGGCAATGCGCCGCGCATCCAATTTTCGGGAAGATATACCTTCGTAAGGCTGCATAGCGCCAGCATGTGACTCGTCGGACCTGCTGATCGCTGAGGGAGTCACAGCTCATTCAACGAAAGGGAATAGCATTCGTGATGCGGTTACATTTCAATACGACCAGGAGGCAACATGAGCACGGATGAAGTGCGTAGTGATGGCGCGGGCCGCGCGAAAGTCGACACGAAGCTCGAGATCGTCGTCATCCCTGTATCGGATGTGGACCGGGCGAAGGAGTTCTACGGGAGCCTCGGGTGGCGGCTCGACGCCGACTATGCCACCGATAACTTCCGCGTGGTGCAGTTCACGCCGCCTGGCTCCGGATGCTCGGTCATCTTCGGCAAGAACGTTACCGCAGCGGCACCCGGCTCCGCGCAGGGTCTGTACCTGATCGTTTCGGACCTTGCGGCCGCCCGCGACGAGTTGCTCGGCCGCGGTGTCAAGGTCAGTGAGATGTTCCACAACGAGGGCGTGTACGTTGGTCCGGACGATCCCTACCTGTTTGGGCGAGTGCGGGTCAGTGGTCCGGATCCCGAGCATCGCAGCTACCGCTCGTTCGCTTCGTTCAGCGATCCGGACGGCAATGGCTGGCTGTTTCAAGAGATCACGGCGCGACTGCCCGGGCGCATCGACTCCGCGGCAACGACGTTCGCGTCGGTGAATGATCTGGCGAGTGCGCTTCGGCGTGCAGAGGCGGCCCACGGCGAGCACGAGAAGCGCATGGGCGGGCAGCGCGACGAGAACTGGCCGGCCTGGTACGCGGAGTACATGATGTGCGAGCAGTCCGGCAAAGAGCTGCCGCAATGACGATTACGATGTGATCGTCATGGGCGGCAAGCCCGTTGTTGGCCAACTTCACATCGTCAGGACGACGCGGAATTGTGCGTTGCCGCTCAGCATGCGCGCGTAAGCCTCGGCGGCTTGTTCGAGCGGATAGGTTTCGATCATGGCACGCACGCCGGTTAGCTCGGAGAAGCGCAGTGTGTCCTCAGAGTCGGCTGGTGTGCCCGCCGCCCAGCCTTGAATGGTTTTGCTTCCCATGATGAGCTGCGCCGGTGTGACCTCAATGGGATCAAATGTCGCACCGATAACGATGAGCTTGCCGTTCGGGCCCAGACCGTCGATCAACGCGGACATCGCCCTGGAGCTTGGGGCTGTCGCCATAATGACCTGTGCGCCGCCCAGCTTTTGTAATTCCTCTGCTGCGTTCGTTGCTTTGCTGTCGATATACACGGTCGCGCCGAGCTTCTTTGCGAGCGCTGCGTTTTCGGGGCCGCGCCCTATCGCCGCTACCTTGTAGCCGAACTTGTTCGCAAATTGAACTCCGAGGTGACCGAGGCCGCCGATACCCTGCACTGCGACAAGGTCGCCGGGGAGGGCACCGCTGTGCCGCAGGGCGTTGTAGGTGGTAATTCCGGCGCAGAGGAGTGGTGCGGCTTCGACGTCGCTCAGGCTGTCGGGTATCGACACGAGTGCCTCTACGGGAGCCACCATATATTGCTGGTATCCGCCGTCATAGCTGATGCCTGCGATTTTCACGTTTTGGCAATTGCGGAAATCTCCGCGACGGCACTCGCGACATGTGTTGTCCTGGCCGCCGTGCCAGCCGACACCGACACGCTGGCCCTTCTTCCACGCGGAGACATCGGCGCCCACTTCATCGATGATGCCTGCGACTTCATGTCCTGGAATTCGGGGATACTCGATACCGGGCCAAGCACCTTCTACCGTGAGCACATCACTGTGGCAAACTCCACAGGCTTGCACCTTGATCCGCACGTGTCCTGCACCCGGCGTAGGGATCTCGCGCTCGACGATCTGGAAACCTGCTCCTGGCTTAGCTATCTGCGCGACCTTCATCGTTCCTACTGCGGCGGTTGTTGTAGCCATAATTCCTCCTGTTGCATTTCAGCCTTTGTTTTAGAAGCACTTCTTCCCACTCACTGGCGAGGGAAGAGACGTTGTTCGCTGCACCTCTAGCTAGCCATCTCGAAGAATGATTTTCAGTTTGGCCTGCGTCGACGGAAGGGGTTGCGGCGCTGTCCACCAGGTGGCAAGGGCTCTTGTTTTTCCGAATGGGTCCTTTGGTCCTTTGCAACAAGTTCGATGCGGCAGAGCGACTTTCGGTTGATCGTGCACCTCTCTGAAGTGGCCACTGACGCGACAACTGATTGCTACCACCGTTGCATATATATCAGGCTGTGGACTTTGTAGAATCAATTTGCTGAAAAAGGAGAACTGATGAGCAAAGTCAGAGTGGCTGCGTTTTCTGTGTCAGTGGATGGGTTTGGTGCCGGACCCAAGCAGGATTTGAACAATCCCCTTGGCGTTCGTGGGCTTGAATTGCACCGTTGGTTCTTTGAAACTGAGAGCTTCTGCAAGATGCATGGTAAGGCGGGCGGAGTGCGCGGTGTCGACGATGAGTTTGCGGCTCGGTCGTTTGAACATGTTGGTGCATGGATTCTGGGGCGCAATATGTTTGGGCCGGTTCGGGGTCCGTGGGAAGGGGACTCCTGGAAAGGGTGGTGGGGCGACGAACCTCCGTACCACACGCCTGTTTTTGTCCTCACGCATCATGCGCGGCCTTCGCTCACCATGGAAGGCGGCACTACGTTTCACTTTGTCACCGATGGGGTTGAAGCTGCTCTGGCAAGGGCCAAAGACGCAGCCAATGGCAAGGATGTTCGGATTGGTGGCGGTGTCTCTGTCATTCGTCAATGCTTGACGGCAGGCTATATCGACGAGATGCACATAGCGATGTCGCCGGTTCTGCTGGGTGAAGGGGAACATTTGTTTTCGGGAATCGATCTCTCCAAGCTCGGGTTCGACCGTGTCAGGTTTGTCGCTGGGGACGGTGCGACACATGTTCTTATTAGCAAGGCTGGCGGCGCTTAGGCTGGTATAACTTCAGCAACCGGAAAGGAAGCTAGCTGATGCCGCCAAAATCACAAACGAAGCTGGAGCTGCGTCCTGCGGTGCCGGAGGACAGTGCCACGTGCGGGCCGATTTGCTACGACGCGTTCTCCACGATTAATAAGACGCACGGTTTTCCTTGCGATTTTCCTGGGCCAGAGGCTGCCACTGGCTTGCTTTCGGTGATGTTTTCCATGCCGGGTTGCTACTGTGTCGTGGCCGAGAGCGAAGGCCGGATTGTGGGAAGCAATTGCCTTGATGAGCGTGCCGTCATTGCAGGTGTCGGGCCAGTCACCGTCGACCCTAGTGCTCAAGGCCTTGGCGTTGGCCGTGCGCTGATGCGGGCTGTGATGGATCGGGCAAACGAACAAGGCGCTGCCGGAATCCGACTGATACAAGCTGCCTTTCACAACCGCTCGCTCTCGCTTTATGCAAGCATCGGGTTCGATGTTCGCGAGCCTCTTGCCTGCATGCAGGGACGAACATTGCAGCGGAGTGTCCCCGGATGTACGGTGCGACCGGCCCAGCCTGCCGATGCAAGTGCTTGTAATGCTCTGTCCCGGCGGGTTCATGGATTTGATCGAGGTGCCGATTTGCAGCAGTCGATCCAGGGAGGCACGGCCAGAGTTGTCGAACGCGAAGGCCGCATCACTGGATACACCTCAAATCTTGCTTTCTTCGGCCATGCGACGGCGGAGACCAACCTTGATCTGCAGGCGTTGATCGTGGCAGTGGAATCCTTTGCCGGTCCGGGAATTCTGGTGCCGTCACGGAACAGCGCTTTGTTCCGCTGGTGCCTGGCCAATGGTCTGCGGGTGGTTCAGCCGATGACGCTGATGAGCAGCGGGCTCTATAACGAGCCCGCTGGCGCGTGGTTACCGTCGGTTATGTTTTGAGCGCGCTCTCTCCAAGATGGCAGGTTTTGGGCGGCGCGACAGGTGGGATTTACGATTCTGGTATGGCTACGCATTTTTCGAATGAGGCGCTGAAGTTTCTGCGGGGGTTGAAGCGGAACAATGACCGCGAGTGGTTTGGGGCGCGCAAGGCGGTGTATGAGCGCGAGGTGAAGGCTCCGATGCTGGCGCTGATCGCTGAGGTAAATGAGGCGATGCTGGGGTTTGCGCAGGAGAATGTGCGGCCTCCGCAGAAGGCGATCATGCGGATCTATCGCGATATCCGGTTTAGCGCGGATAAGCGGCCTTATAAGATTCATCAGGGCGCTTGGTGGGCGCGCACGGGGTTGGAGAAGACTTCGGGGGGTGGGTTTTATTTCGATGTCGGCGGCACGGAGGTGACGATTGCTGCGGGCGTCTTTATGCCGGAACGTGAGCAGTTGCTGGCGATTCGGCGATACCTGGTGGAGCATCATACGGAGATGCGGGCGGTGCTGACAGGGAAGAAACTGCGGTCGCTGATGGAGCCGTACGATGGTATGCCGCTGACTCGGGCGCCGAAGGGGTTTGCTCCGGATGATCCGGCGATGGATCTGCTGCTTTGCCGGCAGTGGGGTCTGGTGGCGAGGCTGCCTGCGGAGACTGCGACCCAGCCTGATTTGGTGAAGGTGATTGTGGAGCGGTTCAAGGTGACCGCGCCACTGGTTGCTTTGTTGAATGCTCCGCTGGCTCCTAAGCCGAGGAAGCCGATGTTCTAGCGATCGACCACGGATTTGCGCGGATGGGCGCAGATCTTAAGGCGTAACGGTGATCAAAAAGGATAAAGGCTGATAAGAGCAAAACCGTATGGATGAGGCACGGGAGGGGCTCGGCGTGAATGGTTTTGGCGTTGAGTTTTTGTTCTTTTTATCCTTTTTTTTTCTTCGATCACCCTTTCGCCTTTGCTTGTTTTGATGGAGCGCCAGACTCGCAAAAATGGCGATTTTGGCGGGTTTTTGGTGGGTGAATGTGTCTATTTTCGAACAAAACCAACAAAAACCGGAAAAAACCTGTGGAAACCGAAGAAATCAGGTTGACAATTTACGCAGAAAAGCCGAAGGTGAATTGCGGTACGGTTCTCCGCACCCGCATGAACATTGGTGATTCCGCATTTGAAATTGGATGCAATTTACCTCTTCGAACGGGTCAGGCGAGCGGACCGATGAAGTACATTTCAGAAAGTTAGAAGGAGCAACACATGGCAAAAGGATTGACCAAGACAGCACTGGTACGCCACCTGGCAGAGAAGACTGAGCTGACCAACAAGCAGACCGCAGCTTTCCTCGACCTGCTGGCAGAGACCGCAGTGAAGGAGACCAAGAAGAACGGCGAGTTCACGATTCCTGGAATCGGCAAGCTGGTGAAGGCAGAGCGCAAGGCTCGGCTGGGCCGCAACCCGCAGACGGGTGAGACGATCAAGATCAAGGCCAAGACCGTGGTCAAGTTCCGCGTGGCCAAGGTTGCGAAGGACACGATCGCACCTGTGAAGAAGTAGTTTTTATAGTGCGGAGTAGCCCTCCCCGCCGGCTACGCGTTCGACGCTGAACGCGTTTGCTGGAGAAAGACAAGCCCGTTGCGCCCCTGATTCATTACCGGGTGCAGCGGGCTATCGCTTTGGGGCGAACACGGATTTCGCGGATTGGTGCGAATTTTGGAGGAGTAACGGTGATCAAAAAGATAAAGGCGGATAAGAGCAACGCAAAACGAGGACAGTGAGGATAAGGAGTGGAGTAATCTCGTTCGTCTGATTGTCGGTCTGGTTCGTTTTATCTTGTTCTTATCGTTTCGATCACTGTTACGCCTTTGTTTGTTGATTCACTTGTGGGCCAGGAATGAAGGCTCGTGCGACTAGCGAAATGCCTAGTGAGATGACGATGCCCTGGATGATGAGAAAGGCGTTGTAACGCCAGCCGAGGGTAAGGAACGAGATTGCAACGCCCCACATGTAGATTTCGCCGAGGAAGGCGTGGGGCCAGTTTGGTTGCGAGGGCGAGGCGGGAACTCGCGGGGTGAGTGCGGGGAAGAGGCTGGGGACTTTGGCGCAGTAGGCGAGGTAGGGTGCGCCTTGTTGCTCGGTGAGGTAAGCCTCTTCGCCGGCGATGAGGCGGAGTTGCAGGAAGCCGATGGTGAGGATGGCGAAGATGGCTCCGCTCGGTGGCATGAGGAGTGCGAGAGCCAACGTGTGGATGAAGGTGCCGAGGTAGAGCGGGTTGCGCAGATAACGGTAGGGCCCAGCAGCAACGACGCGATCGGCGTGCATGGAGGCGTCTTTGACGATGGAGGCTCCGAGATAGGCTGAGCCCCAGGTGCGCAGAAGGGCGGCGGCGAGGGCGCAGACGATTCCCAGGATGAGGACTGCGTTGGTGGCGGCACTGAAGGAGAGCCATCCGGCGCGTGAGGGTATCGCGGCTAGATATTGCCAGGTGCGGATGGTGTCGAGATGAAGCCAATGGTTCCATGGCGTGGTGAAGCCAAGGGCGTAAAGGATGGCGTGGAGGAGGAAGCGGAAGCGGAACTCGAAGGCTGAGGCTTTTAACATGGGGCGCGAGGCGCGGGAATCCTTTGCGTGGCTTTCTTGGAGACTGTCCAGAAACTCGAATGCTTAACACCGATTGTCACCGATAACGCCGATTTAAGAACAGGCGACGACGCGAACACGGATTTGCACGGACGGGCGCGGATTTAAGGCGTAACAGTGATCCGAGGGATAGAGGCTGATAAGAACAAGACAAATGGGGCACGCGGGTGGCTATTGCTTGTTGGTCTCGTTTTTGTAGACAACGCCCGACTTCATGACAAAGGGTACGTGCTGGAGAAGACGGACATCTTTGAGCGGGTCGCCTTCGATGGCGATGATGTCGGCCCATTTGTTGGGTTCGAGGGTGCCTACGCGGTCGGTCCAGCCCATGAGGTCGGCGGCGTTGATGGTGCCGGTCTGAATGCCGGCGAGCGGGGACATGCCGTATTGATTGACGTAGACGTCGATCTCGTGGGCGTTGAGGCCGTGTGGGTAGACGGCTGCGTCCGTGCCCAGGGCTACTTTGACTCCGGCTGCGATGGCGCGTTTGTGGTTGGCCTTCATGGCGGCGCTGACGTCGGTCATCTTCTGCTGGTAGAGGGCAGGGAGATGGCCGTTTTCGCGCATCCAGTCGACGAGGTAGGCGGTGGGGACGAGGTAGGTACCGCGTTTCTTCATGGCGGCGATGCACTCGTCGTTGATGTAGGAACCGTGCTCGATGGAGTCGACGCCGGCTTCGGTAGCCCAGAGGATGCCTTGTGCTCCGTGGGCGTGCGAGGCGACTTTGCGGCCGAGTCGGTGGGCGTCGGCTACGATGGCCTGGAGCTCTTCCATGGTGTACTGGCTTGCTTGCGGATCGTCACCTTTGGAGAGGACGCCGCCGGTGGAGGCGATCTTGATGAGGTCGGCGCCGTACTTGATGTTTTCGCGGACCTGGTGCTGAACGGCGGGGACGCCGTCGGCTACGCCCTGGCCGTGGACGTGGTACTCGTAGGGGAGAAGGTTCTCATCCATGTGGCCGCCGGTGACGCCGAGAGCAGGGCCGGAGACCTGCATGTGCGGGCCGGGGACGTGACCGGCGTTGATCTCGTCGCGGAGGGCTACGTCGGTGAAGTCGTTGGCGCCTACGTTGCGGACGGTGGTGAAGCCGGCTTCGAGGGTGACCTTGGCGTTTTCTACTCCGATGATCGCCTCTTTGGCGGGTGTCATGGAGAGCTCCCAGTAGGGGTCGAAGTTGTTGGCCATGGTGAGGTGCGTGTGGACGTCGATGAGGCCGGGCATTACGGTGTAGCGGGTGAGGTCGATTTCGGTGTCGCCGGGCTGCTTGGGCGTGGAGGCCGTGGAGGCGATGGCGGTGATGCGATCGCCGGTAATGATGATGGTCTGGGCGGCGGGTTCTGCTCCGGTTTTTACGTCGAGGATGTGGCCGGTGCGCAGAAGGGTGCGGGTTGTTGCTGTGGTTTGGGCGGCGGCGGAGAGTACTGCAATTTGTAACAAAATGAGGAGCAAATAGAGTTTGCGCATATGGGCGTTTTCTCGTTCTTGCGGATTTATTTTTCTTGACCGAGTGCGGTGAGGATGGCGTCGAAGTCTTCCAGGCCGGAGTATTCGATGATTACTTTGCCTTTGCCTTTTTTGTCTTCTATGCGGACTTTTAGGCCTAGTGTGCGCTGGAGGCGGTCCTGGGCCTCGCGGACGTTGGGATCCTCAGGCTGGGCTTGCTTTTTATCTTCTTTATTTTCTTTGGCTTCCGGGTTGATCAGGTTCTGGACGTAGCTTTCGGTCTGGCGGACGGAGAGGGAGAGGGCCAGGACCTTTTGGGCGGCGGAAGTGATTGATTCTGGGGACTCTAAGGCCAAAAGGGTGCGGGCGTGGCCGAAGGATAGGTCGCCGGATTCTACTTTTTGCTGGACGGTTTCGGGTAACTTCAACAAACGAAGGAAGTTGGCTACGCTGGCACGTTCTTTGCCGGTTCGGGTGGCCATCTGCTCCTGGGTTAGCTGGAAGTCCTGGCTAAGTCGTTGATAAGCACGGGCTTGCTCCATGGGGTTGAGGTCGGCGCGCTGGAGATTTTCGATGATGGTCATTTCAAGTACTTGCTCATCAGCGACTTGGCGGACTATGGCGGGAATGGTGGTTTTTTGGGCCTTGCGGCTGGCCAGCCAGCGGCGTTCGCCGGTGATGAGTTGGTATCGGGCCTCACCATTTTTGGGGCTAAGTGGCCTTACTACAATGGGTTGCACGACTCCGGAGACGACGATGGACTGGGCCAGTTCCTGTAATTTTGCTTCGTCGAACTGGGTGCGCGTCTGCCAGGGGTTGCGCTCGATGTGGTCGAGGGGGATTTCGAGGGGTTTTCCGTTTGATTCTACATGGGTTACGGGCGCGGGCGGCGGGGTGGCCGGACGGGCGGGAAGGAGGGATTCAAGGCCCTTGCCCAGGGCGCGGCGTTTGGGATCGTGTGTGGCGGTTGGCATTTTCGGTGGCTCACTGGTGGTTAGGTAGCGGTTTTATGTGTGGCAAAGGTGGTTTGCGGTTTACCTAAGAACGAGAATCGCGAGAACGAGTTCTGAGTAAGGAGTAACGGCGTGGCTATTTGCTGGATTGCCAGAATCGGTGCTTCTTTTCGGGTTTGGTGAAAGATTTGAGGGCGCTGGCTGCGGCGGCTGCGGCGGCTCGGCGGCGGGCTACCTCGGGGCTCTCCATATTGTTGCGGGCTAGGAGTTCGAGGGCTAGTTCGCGGTAGGCTTCGGCTCCTCGGGATTTGGAGTCATAGAGGGCGACGGGCTTGCCGTGGCTTGGGGCTTCGGCGAGGCGGACGTTGCGGGGGATGCTGGTCTTGAGGAGCTTGTCGGTGAAGAAGGAGGTGAGGTTCTCGGTGACCTGCTGGGATAGGTTGGTGCGGTCGTCGTACATGGTGAGGAGGACGCCCTCGAGGGCGAGGGAGGAGTTGAAGGACTGGGTGACGCGGTCGAGGGTGGACATGAGCTCGGAGATGCCTTCGAGCGCGAAGTATTCGGCTTGCATGGGGACGAGGAGGCCGTCGGCGGCTACGAGGGCGTTGAGGGTGAGGAGGTCGAGGGCCGGGGGGCAGTCGAGGAGGATGAAGGGGTAGTTGGCGCGGACGGGGGCGAGGGCGTCGCGGAGGCGGTACTCGCGGCGGTCCTGGGCGACGAGTTCGATGTTAGCGCCGATGAGGTTCTTGCTGCCGGGGACGAGCGAGAGGTTGTCGACGTCGGTAGGGACGATGACCTTGTCGGCGGCGTGATGGTCCATCAGGAGGTCGTAGATGCTGGGGCGGGCGTCGTCACGGCCGAAACCGAGGCCTCCGGTGGTGTTGGCCTGGGGGTCGCAGTCGATGAGGAGGGTTGGGAGGCCTTCGAGAGCCAAGGACGCCGCTAAGTTGATGGCTGTCGTGGTTTTGCCGACGCCGCCCTTCTGGTTGACCACGGCGATGACCTTGGAGGGTTTAGGGGTCTCGGGTGTGGTGGCCGGGGTCTCTGGGGTTTCTGCAGTTGTGGGCTGCGGGAGGGGCTTGTTTTTGGGGTGAATGGTGATCATCGGCGTATGGAGAAGGGTATCGGGCCGATGAGCTGGGAGCAAGGCGGGAGGGGTTGTGGAGAAGGGTCCGAGTCTGTGGAGAACTTGTGGAAGGGCGAAAATGCTGCGGGAATGGAGGGGTTTGGGGCGGGATGGTGTGGAAAACTTTTGTTCCACGTGGAACGTTGCGACCGCGGATTGGCGCGGATGAGCACGGATTTTAAAAGCTTGAAAGACGGATTTAAAGGCTTAGGGCTTTACGGGCTGTGTTTTTATCCGTGTTTATCCGTGTGGATCTTTGGTCGGGTGTCTGAGTGTTCCACGTGGAACGTTCTTACGTGCGGGTGGCTTGGAGGAGGATGCTGGTTTGGGTGTTGGGGATGGGGATGGGTGGGTTTGGAGTGAATTCCGGGGGGAGGGTTGGGATTGTGCTGGTGAGGAGTAGGAGTTGGTGGGTGGCTCGGGGGGCGGCGGCGGTTAGGGCGGCGGCCATGTTGTCTACGGCTCGGAGGGTTACGGTGTGGAATTTGCGGGTTGGGGGGAGAGATTCGGCTCGAGCGGCCCAGATTTCTACGTTGGGGAGTTCGAGGGTGCGGGCTACTTCTCGGAGGAAGGTAGCCTTTTTGTTCTGGGATTCGGCCAGGGTTACTGGGAGATCGGGGTGGAGGATGGCTATGGGGAGGCCGGGGAAGCCTGCTCCGGAGCCCAGATCCAGGAGGGTTTCGGGGAGCGGAGTGCCCAGGTGCTGGCCGGCGAAGAGGCTTTCGCCGAAGTGGCGCCGGACGATCTCTTCGGGGTCGCGAATGGCGGTGAGGTTGGTGCGGGCGTTCCACTTGAGGAGAAGGTCGAGATAGGTGGAGAGCCGGGGCATCATGTTCTTCGGCGGGGGGACCAGGGCGAGATAGGGGGTTAGGAGGGCGGCGATCTGGGATTCGGAGAGGGGCATCGCGGGTTAAGTATGGCAGATGTTCCACGTGGAACGTTTTTGACCGCGGATTGGCGCGGATGGACACGGATAAAAAGCATAAAGACGGATTTAAGGACCAAAACGGTGTCTATCCGTGGTCGGGTGTCTGGGTGTTCCACGTGGAACATTGAGGGTCAGGCTACGGAGGTGTGGATGGGGCGGGGGATCCAGGCGGCGGCTTCGGAGATGAAGCGCTCGAAGAGGGCTCTGGAGGCGGGGGAGATGTCATAGCTGCGCTCGGGGTGCCATTGGACGCCTAGCACGAAGTGGGCGTGGGGGTTGGTGGCGTCCTGGCCGCCTTCTATAGCTTCGATGACGGCGTCCTGGGGGCAGCGGGCGGCGATGCGGAGGCCGTCGCCGGGGATGCCGATGGCTTGGTGGTGGCTGGAATTGATGGGAAGACGGAGGAATCCGTCCTGCTCGGGGGCTTCTTCGGAGGGGATGATGGTGCCGAGGAGGGAGTCGGGGGCGACGGCGGCGGTGTGGGCGACGGCTACGCTGCGGCCAGCGGGATGGTTGACCGGCATGGGGGCGAGGTCCTGGATGAGGGTTCCGCCGCGCCAGACGTTGAGGGATTGGGTACCGAAGCAGATGGCAAGGATGGGTTTGTAGAGGTTGTGGGCGTCCTGGATGAGGAGTTCGTCGACGTTTTCGCGGGCGGGGTCGGCGGGGTTGCACTCGGGGATGGGGTCGTGGCCGTACTTTTGCGGGTTGACGTCGGCGGGGGAGCCGGGGAGAAGGACGGCCTGGCAGGTGTTGATGAGGTCGGCGGTCTCGCGGGGGGTGGCGTTGAGGGGGATTTCGACGGGGATGCCGCCGGCCCGGGTGACGGCTTCGGCGTATTGGTGCCAGGATTTGGCGTTGTAGTCGGGGTCAGTGCTGGTGGGGATCGGAATGGCTATGCGGGGAATCATGGTGAAGTCCATGATACGACTGGGCGACCGCGGATTTTCACGGATGGGCGCGGATTTTAAGGCGTAACGGTGATCAGAGGGATAAAGGCGGATAAGCAAAGGCTAAAGACGGATTAAGGCAAAGGCAGATTCCACATGTTTAATCCGTGGTCGGTTGGTTTTGCATGTAGGTGGTGGTGATGGTTTCGTAGAGGCGCTGGGTTAGGGCGTCGGCGTCGCGGGTGGATAGGCCGGCGGTGGGGATGGGGTCGCCTACGATGATGGCGAGGGGGCGGGGTTTGAGGTGGTAGGTGTGGATCGGTAGGAGTTCGTAGGTGCCGATAAGGGTGATGGGGACGAGCGGGACCTGGGCCTTGATGGCCATGTAGGCGCAACCGGAGAGGAAGGGGTGAGTACGGCCGTCGGCGGCGCGGCCTCCTTCGGGGAAGAGGACGAGGGGTAGGCCGTGTCTGAGGGTTTGGACGCCTCGGTTGAGGCTGGCTATGGCGAGGCGGGCGCTGGACTGGTCGACAGGGACCTGGCCGGAGCGGTTGAGGTACCAGCCGATGAAGGGGACCTTCCAGAGGCCTTGTTTGGCGAGGATGCGGAATTGGAAGGGTAGCTTGGCAAAGAGGACGGGGGTGTCCATGTAGCTGAGGTGGTTGGAGGCGTAGACGGCGGTCTCGTGTTCGTGGAGCTTCTCTTTATTGATGAGGGTGACGGGGGAGAGTGTGATGAAGAGCAGGCTGCGGGCCCAGAGGTGGGCGATGTAGTGCTGCTGGCGGCCGGATTTGTCCCATAGGCCGCAGAGGAGAGAGATGCAGCCGAAGAAGACTGTCGAGAGGGTCATCAGTGGGATGAAGATGAGGTAGGTCAGCCAGCGGAGGGCGAAGGAGGCTGGGGGCTTCGCGGAGGGTTTTGGAGACTCGGATGAAATGGTGTCTTCCATTGAGGTAGGTGCCTCGACCGGCGGAATGCGGGGGTTGTGCCCCTTCGATTCGCTCTGCTCGCTCAGGGTCGGAATGACAGGCTTTGAGGTCATGCGGGGTTCGCGCCTCCGTTGAGGGCGAGGGTTCGGATTGCGCCGACCATGTAGATGGAGCCGGTGGCAAGGATGATGCCGTCGGTGGGGGTAATGGCGCGGGCCTGGGTGAGGGCTTCGGCGATGCTTGGCGCGGTTTGGGCGGGGATGTCGAGCGCTGTGGCGGCGGCGGTGAGCTCGTCGAGCGTGGTGGCGCGGGGATTGTCGATGGGCGCGAAGAGGATGTGGTCGTGGGGGCGGTCGGCGCTGGAGTCGAAGAGGGGGAGGAGGATCTGGGTCATCTCGCGGAGGTCTTTGTCGCGGAGGCAGGAGAAGAGAAGGGTGCGGGGCTGGGTTTCGGGGAGCTGGGCGATGGCGGCACGGAGGGTCCAGGCTCCGGCGGGGTTGTGGGCTACGTCGAGCAGGAGGGTGGGTCCTTCGGGGAAGCGGAGTAGCTCGAGGCGGCCGGGCCAGCGGGTTTTGCGGACTCCTTCTTCGATTTGGGAGTTGGTTATTTTGTAACTGTATTGGTTACTTATTACCATATTGTAACCTGTTGGGTTACGTAATTCTTCGGCAGCGGCTATGGCTAAAGATATGTTTCGCTGCTGGTGCTGGCCGGTCAGGGCGGAGTTGATTTCCAGGGGCTGGCCGGCGAGGGTGAGGCTGTAGTGGTTGTGGGGGAGTTGCAGCTCTGCCGGCGGAATGCGGGGGTTGTTCCCCTTCGACTCGCTCTGCTCGCTCAGGGTCAGAATGACAGCATTCGAGGTAACGGCCGGTGTTTGCCTGATAGGGGTGTGGGGGATGTAGGGGGCGGCGCTGATGGCGTGGATGTGGAGGGTGGCGGCGACTTCGCCGATGGCCTGGTTGGCTTCGGGGTGCTGTGGGAGGGTGATGAGGGTGCCGTTAGGGCGGAGGATGCCGGCTTTTTCGCGGGTGATCTCGGCGATGGTGTTGCCGAGGTAGTCCTGATGGTCAAGGGCGATGTCGGTGATGATGGAGAGGAGGGGGTCGACGATATTGGTGGCGTCGAGGCGGCCTCCGAGGCCTACTTCGAGGATGGCTATGTCGACATGTTGCTCGGCGTAATAGAGGAAGGCGAGGGCGGTGAGGGTTTCGAAGAAGCTGGGGTGGTGCGGGAGGACGGATTCGCGGACGAGGCGGCGGGCAGTGTCGTCGACCTGGAAGTAGAGGCGGGCGAAGTCGTCGTCGGGGATTTGTTGGCCGTCGATCTGGATGCGCTCGTTGACGCGGGATAGGTGCGGTGAGGTGTAGAGGGCGGTGCGGTAGCCGGCGGCGGTGAGGATGCTGGCGAGGGTGGAGGCGGTGCTGCCCTTTCCGTTGGTTCCAGCGATGAGGATGGAGGGGAAGGTGGTTTGGGGATCGCCGAGGGCTGCGGCCAGGGCGCGCATGTGGGCGAGATCGAATTTGCGGCGGGGCTCGGCGGGTGAGGTGGCGTTCGGGGCCGGGGCCAGCTCGTGCCCGAGGGCGTAGAGATGATCGACGGCTGCGATGTAGGACATGGAGGTATTTTAGGCGATGGGAACGCCGGGGGTGATGGGTATGGTGCAGATAACACGAAGGTGGGATAGGCGGATAACCCGAATGTTCGGCCAGTGGCCCGGAGGGGGGATATCGAGGTTGGTTCGGGGGCGAGATAGTTAGCGTATTGCAATTGCAGTGATCAAGTCCGGACCGGCCAGTTGTATGCAAGAGGCGGTCCGGGTGCTTCGACTCGGTGGGAGAAGTTGGCCCGCTGGGGAGAAAGGAGATGTGGATGCGCATTGCTTTAGCAGTGTCGTTTGCATTGGTTGCCGCTGCTCCGTTTTTTGGACGGTGGAGGGCTAATGTGTGGCTGAGGAAGAACATGCCGGCGGAGAGAACCGTCGACACTGTTCCGAAGGCAGCTTGAACCAGGTTTCAGAGGCAGGTTTCAGCAGTAGCAATAAGGTTTCCCCGCAAAAGACTGAGTACTTGGACCGCTGTTGGGCTAGCAGCGGTCCTAATTTTTTAAGTGGCTGGGTGGAAGGTGCTGGTGCAGCGATACTTAACACCGATCTTCACCGATGACACCGATTTAAAGACAGATCAAAAAACAGATTAAGACAACGGCCCTTTTGGGGTTTTGACCTGTGTTTCATCGGTGTCAGGTTTTCTGGTCTAGACGGGGGCTCCCCCGAGAAGGGCGGCAGCGGAGAACTTGGGTGAGCCAGACCAGCTGGGAATGTTGAAGGCGGCTTCGGGATGGGCTTCCGCGGCGGTTTTGTCGGCATGGTGGTCGCGGAGGGCCTGCTGGATGCTGTGGCGGGTGTCCTCCTGCTGAGGGCGTGAAGAGCGTTCCCAATAAAGGAGAAAGCCCTGGCCGCAGATGGGGCAATGGACGTCGGGGGAGCTATCGGAGAGTTTGCACAATACCTGCATACGATTCCTTTGTTTGGGTGAATCAGGGTTGCCGGCCAGTTTTGGTCCTTCTGTCATTATCTAGGCCGGAGCGCTTTCCCAAAGTGGGATATCCGGAATGTTGGCTACAACCTGTGTGGGATGCTTCGGTTGGCTCGCTTGACGGTCGGTTCGTGCTGCCGTTGCTTTATATGGATGCGGATGGTCGGCGATAAGTTGGTGCAGGGCGAGCAAAGGAAATATGCTTAGAGATAACGCTTATGAGTGAACAGATGATTAAGGTCCAGCTTCCTGATGGTTCCGTGCGCGAGGTTGCGCGCGGTACGACTCCGTATGACATTGCGATGAACATCTCGCCGAGGCTGGCAGCCGCGGTTGTGGTGGCTCGGATTCGTCCGCTGACTACTGTTGCTGTAGGAACGACAGTGGAGGACGAGGCATCGGAGGCTTCGATGTATGGGGCGGCTGCGGGTGGAGAACGGCTGGTGGATCTTGCGGCTCCGTTGAATGAAGACGTTGCGCTGGAGTTGCTGAAGGAGACGGACGAAGCTGCACTGAAGGTGGTGCGGCACTCGGCGGCGCATGTGATGGCTACCGCGATTCTGGAGCTGTTTCCGGAGACAAAGCTTGGGCATGGGCCGGCGACTGACGCGGGGTTCTTCTATGACGTGTATCGCGAGACTCCATTTACCGAGGATGATCTTGCGGCGATTGAGAAGCGCATGGCTGAGGTGGTTGCTCGCGATGAGAAGTTCGTGCGCGTGGAGGAGTCTCGCGACAAGGGGTTGACAGATTATTCCGCGCAGGGCGAGTTCATGAAGGTGTACTTCATTGAGAAGTTCACCAAGGTGGGGGATGAGATTTCGCTGTATCGCAACGGCGGGTTTAGCGACTTCTGCCGTGGGCCGCATGTGCCTTCGACCGGGCGCGTGAAGGCGTTCAAGGTGATGAGCATCGCCGGGGCTTACTGGCTGGGCGATGAGAAGAATCAGCAGTTGCAGCGGATTTATGGGACGGCGTTCTTCAATGCGAAGGATCTGGATGCCCACTTCAAGCGGCTGGAGGAGATCAAGGCGCGCGATCATCGTGTGCTGGGCAAACAGCTTGACCTGTTTTCTATTCAGGAGGTCGCGGGTGCGGGGCTGATCTTCTGGCATCCGAAGGGTGGGCTGATTCGCAAGACGATGGAAGACTGGATGCGTGACGAATGTATCCGTCGCGGTTACGAGATGGTGTATACGCCGCATATTATGCGTCGGGATCTTTGGAAGATCTCGGGGCATGAGGGCTTCTATTCGCAGAACATGTATCCGCCGATGGAGTTGGACGACGCGGAGTACAGGCTGAAGCCGATGAATTGCCCCGGGCATATTCTGATCTATAAGAACTCGCCAAAGAGCTATCGCGATTTGCCGGTGCGGTATGCGGAGCTGGGGAACGTTTATCGGTACGAGCGTTCGGGGACGATGCATGGGTTGCTGCGCGTGCGTGGGTTTACGCAGGATGATGCGCATATCTTCTGCACGCCTGGGCAGATTGAGGGGGAGATTGAAGACTGCCTGGATTTTGCCGAGGCCGTGCTGAAGACTTTTGGCTTCAATGAGTATCGCGTCGAGCTCTCCATGCATGACCCGAATAAAGCGGGCGACTATGTCGGGAAAGAGTCCGACTGGAATAGCGCCGAGGCCGCCCTGAAGGATGTGCTGACGAAGCGCGGAGTACCGTTCAAGAGCATTCCGGGAGAAGGCGCGTTCTACGGGCCGAAGATCGACATTAAGCTGGTCGATGTGCTGGGACGGCTGTGGCAGCTTTCGACGGTGCAGTTCGACTTCAATCTGCCGCAGCGGTTTGAGCTGGAGTACAAGGGCGAGGATGGTGAGCTGCACAGGCCGGTGATGGTGCATCGCGCGCTGTTTGGCTCGGTGGAGCGCTTCTTTGGCGTGCTGATCGAGCACTACGCCGGGGCGTTTCCGATGTGGCTGGCTCCGGTGCAGGTTGGGCTGGTGCCGATCAGCGAGAAGCATCTTGAGTATGCAGCGGCGGTCAAGGCGAAGCTCGAGGCTTCGGGGCTGCGTGTGGAACTGGATGCTCGCAATGAAAAGATGAATGCGAAGATTCGTGAGTTCACGCTGCAGAAGGTGCCGTTTGTCCTGGTGATGGGGGATAAGGAGGCGGCCAGCGAGGCTGTGAGCGTGCGGACTCGTGGCAAGGGTGATGAGGGGAGTGTGGCGCTCGTCGACTTTATTGTGCGGGCGAATGGACTGCTGGCCTCGAAGAGTGCGGTGCTGTAAAGGATGCAGACAATCCGGCTTGAGACGCGGATCGCTGCGCCTGCAATGCGGTGTTTCCTTCTTTCGCTCGATATGGACTTGCACATGGACACTACTGCGCAGACGAGAGAACGGGCGATCGCGGGAGTGACGCAGGGACAGATTAGGCTGGGCGAGTCTGTGACATGGGAGGGCCGGCACTTTGGCCTTCGTTTGCGGCATGCCAGCAAGATTGTGTGCTACGAACCACCTACGTTCTTTTGCGATGAGATGACCAAGGGGATGTTCAAAAGCTTCCGGCACGAACATCACTTCCATGAAGCAAATGGCGAGACAGCGATGCGCGACGTGCTGGAGTTTGCGTCCCCATTTGGATGGGTAGGCCAAGCTGCCGAGCGACTGGTGCTGCGAGGCTATCTATATGCATTTCTCGCCGAGCGAAACGCGATGATTAAGCAGGTTGCCGAATCGAATCGCTGGCGGCAGTACCTCAAGGAGTAGAACCTTAGCGGCAGCGATTCGTAAGGTAACAGTTAACGGTTGTATCGGGCATGCAGCACCGGCCCGCCTAGTTGCCTACGGCTTTTGTTGGAGTGCTTGCGAAAGCACTGTCTGATACAAGGCTGGTTGTGTAGAGTGGTGCGACACCACTTTTGGCACAGATGCAGGGATGAGCTCGGAGGGTTCTGTGTGTCCCTGTGTCTCTCACGCAGACAGAGGTAAGGCATGTTTACGGTCAGCGACAGCGTTCATATCAGGGCACCGATTGACAGGTGCTTTCTGTTGTCGACCGATCTTGGACTGGTGCAGCGGACGCTCGAGATGCGGCCGGTGGCGGGCAAGACTGCCGGTCAGGTCGTGGGGGGCGACAGGATTGTGTGGCGAGGATGGATCTTTGGGCTACCGCAACTGCACGAGAGTCTGATCACAAAATATGAGCGGCCAGAGTTTTTTCAGGACACGATGGTGCGTGGGCGTTTCAAGCGGTTTCAGCATGACCATCAGTTCCTTGAGATTGATGGGCAGACGCTGCTGATCGATCGGCTGCGATTCTCGTTGCCGCTTGGTGTGGTGGGGCGTATGGTGGGACGTCATCTGGTCGTGCCTTACGTTGTGAAGTTGCTGCGGCAACGGCTGACGGTGCTCAAGCATGTGGCGGAGGGGGAACAGTGGCGAGACTATCTGACTGAAACCGCGGAGTCGGAAGGCATCGGGCCAAGTGGTATCCTTCAGTCCCCAGTCGAATGAATGTGGCGACGAGGCGGGGGAGAGCATCTGATGGGCTGAGGTGGTGTGATGAAGGCGATCGTTCTGCATGAGTACGGTGGGCCGGAGAAGCTGTCGTATGAGGACGTTGCAGACCCTGTGGCCGGGGCTGGTCAGGTGCTTGTGCGGGTGACCTCGACCAGCGTGAATCCGATCGACTTCAAGCTGCGAAGCGGGGCGATGAAGGCTTTTATGCCGCTGACGTTTCCGGCGATCCTGGGAAATGACTTCTCGGGACTGGTGCGGGAGGTTGGCTCGGGCGTGACGGGCTTTGCAGCGGGCGACAGGGTGATGGGAGTAGCAGACTCGTCGGATGCGGAGCTGGTGGCGGCGAATGCGGACGCTATGATCAAGATTCCTGAGGGGTTGGACACGGTAGAAGCTGCGGCGTTGCCTGTGGTGACGATGACGGGCGAGCAGTTGGTTACGCGTGGAACCGGCATTCAGAAGGGACAGACGGTTCTGGTGACGGGTGCGTTGGGGAGCGTGGGGCGGTCTGCAGTCTGGACGGCGAAGAAGGCTGGGGCCGTCGTGATCGCCGGGGTAAGGGGATCGCAGATCAATGCGGCGGCTGAACTTGGGGCCGATCAGGTTCTTGCGTTGGACGACGCGGCCGCGATGGAAAAGCTCGGGTTTATTGACGCGGTTGCCGATACGGTGGGCGGTCCGACAGCGGAGAAGTTGCTGGGAAAGGTCAAGCCGGGCGGAGTGTTTGCGTCGGTCGTGGGAAGTCCCGCTAACGCGAAACTGCATCCAACCATTAGGGTTGAATCCGTTGTGATGCATCCGGACACGGCAGCGTTGAAGAGTCTGGCGGAGGATATTGCCGCCGGAAGGTTTGTGATTCCGATCGACCGCATGGTTCCGCTGGAGGAAGCCGGGCAGGCACAAACGGCAGCCGAAAAAGGCGGAATTGGAAAGATTCTCCTGTTGGCGTAACGTTGTACGCAACTTGCCTAGGTCTATGGTGATGATTCGAACGGTCACGTGGGTTAATGCACCGGTAGAGCGATGCTTCCGGCTCGCGACCAGTGTGGACTTTCTGTTGGCGTCCTCTAAATCAAAGAATATAAAGGCGATTGCCGGCGTGAAGAGCGGGTCTCTGGGGCAGGGGGACACCGTGACATGGCAGGGGGGGATGTTCGGGCTTGGACGAATCCATACCAGTCGGATCGAGGTGTTGCGGCCGTTTCATTATGTTCGCGAGACCATGGTCGATGGCGCCTTCCAATACTACGAACATGATAGGCACTTTGCGGCGATGGACGACGGGACGCGGGTTAAGGATGAGGTGCGGTTTTCTCTTCGCCTGGGCCCCTTGGGCAGGTTGATGGAGACGATTATGCTGAGGCGCCAGATGACCACGTTGTTGAAGTGGCGAAGTGAGATCCTGAAGGAAACGGCTGAGTCGGACGGGTGGAAGCGGTTTTTGGAAGAACATCCTGAGATGCAAATGGTGGAATCTCAAGGCCAAAGTGGGGTGGGCGGGTCAAAAGTGGAAATTAAGTCGCACTTTCTTGCACATCAAAGGGTAACTACTTCGCCTAAGTGAAGGAATTGTTTGCTCTTGTGTCTGCAATTTGCATACGATTCGGTGCATTTTTGTTTGGCGACGCGATTGCTTGTTTACCAGACAGTTACGAAGTGAATCTTTACTTTGGGCCCTGTCAATTATGCGTCGCTTTCTGCTTTCTCTGGTTGTCTTTCTGGTCGTTGCTTCTGCCGCCACGGGTGTCCACGCCTCCACAGAGTGTGAGCGCTGGTTCGTCCAGTACAAACACGCGTTGGCGCAGAGCAAAGCTGTTCATAAACTTCGTGCAGCCGATCACCGCGTGCGCCGCTATGTCCATCGCAAGCTGGCAGCACTGAAGCCTAAGCCCAAAAACAAGCCCAGGGTATTGCGTGCAAAGGTCCATCGGCGGCCGAAGACTCGCGAAGAGATGCTCCGGTCCTTCAATCTGGCTTGCGGCGATGAGCTGCCAGAAGGTTCGACTCCGCCCGAGCTGCTGAAGGGCGAGGATCTGCCGCCGTTTTCTCCGGCGCGACCGTACATTGCACAGGATGTTGATGATGGTGACGGTCCATTGATCGCCGCCAACGAATTGCCTCTCCTGCCACCGATGGGTGGCTACCTACCGAATGAGGGCGGGCCAGGATATGGTGGTTTTGGAGGATTTGGGGGCGGTAGCTACCCAAACGGCCCTGCTCCACATATTCCAAACACACCGCCTACCGGTGGCACGCCGGACGATCCTCCACCGCCACCGGTATCGACTGTGCCGGAGCCGGGTAGCGTTTTACTGGTTCTGACAGGAATAGCAGGAGCCGCGGGTATGGTGCGGCGCAGAGTGGCGAGCTAGATTCCGTTCCCCTCTATAACTGCAAAAGAAAAGGCCAGCTCGGTTGAGTTGGCCTTTTCTTTTGGGTGCGTCGTTAGCGGCGGCGGAAGGTGTTTCGGATGGCGCGCACGCGGTCTGGTGTGGACGGTGCAGGATCTTCGACCGGCTTCTGGCCTTCGGGATAGAGGACGACGAAGCGGCGTGGGCCTACACCGGATGACGCAGTCGGCAGTCCCGACGTGGAGAGTGCGAGATGCAGGAGACGGCGCTCGCGCGAGGTCATGGGTGCGAAGGCGAAGGGCTGGCCGGTGTGACGCACCTTCTCGATCGCGACTTCGGCGGCTAGTTGCAGCTCGCGCTGACGGAGGACTTTGAAATTGTCGGCGTCGAAGGAGATGCGGTCGTGCTCCTCGTGCTCGAAGCGGAGGATCTTGGCGGCGACGTGCTCAAGGGAAAGGAGGAGTTCGCCGTTACGGGCCAGCAGGAGGGAGGTGTCCGGGCCGCTGAATTCGACGCGGATCTCGGGGGTATGGGCGGTGGGGTCGCTCGATTGCGTCTGGTTGTCGCTGGCAAGGATGCTGTACTTCAGCTTCAGACCGCCAGTAGTGATGACGGTCTGAAGGAAGTCAGCGATTTTTTTTGATTTGGATTCGGGCTCTTCCATTGTTTGCGTTTCTATCTGTAAACAGTTTGTTTGTTGATTCTATCTCCATGATACGTCAGCGCTTGCCTTGCAGTGTAGCTGGTGCGCCGGCCTTGCGACGGGCGCGTTTGGCGGCGATCTCGCGCATCTCCCGGCCGAGCGAGGTGCGGTTCATCACCATCTGTTGCGCGATGCCGAAGAGGTTGCCGACGGCCCAGTAGAGTCCGAGTCCGGCGCCGTAGTTCCAGACGAAGTAGCCGGTGACGGCGGGCATGGTGAAGGCCATCATCTTCTGCTGCTGCGGATCCACACCCGGCGACGGCGTGTAGTACTGCATCAGGAAGGAGCTGAGCACCATGAGAATGGGCAGGATGTGCAAGGGGTCGGGAGAGGTCAGGTCGGGGACCCAGAGCCAGTGCGCGTGACGCAGCTCGACGACGCGGGGGAGCATGCTGAAGAAGGCGAACAGCAGCGGGAGTTGCACGAGAGTCGGGATGCAGCCGCCAAACATGTTGACGCCGTTGTCCTTCTGGAGCTTCATGATCTCCATGTTCATCTCGTTGCGTTTGGGGTCGGTGGCCTTGTACTTCTTGTACTTCTCCTTGATGGCATCCATCTGAGGCTGGATGCGCTGCATCTTCAGGCCGCTCTGCATGGTCTTGATGCGGAGGGGCAGGATGAGCGTGTTGACGATGAGGGTGAGGATGACGATCGCCCATCCCCAGTTCGACGTGATGTGGGTGTGGATGAACTGTAGCGCGAGGAAGAGGTACTTGCCGATCGGACCCCAGAAGCCGAAGTCGAGTAGCGGCTCCAGCGTGACGTTGCTGCCGGTGGCGCGGATGTTCCGGAGAACGTTGACGGCCTTGGGGCCAACGTAAACGCGGGTCTGGGTGTGGCCGTTGACGTCACCGAGCGCGGCGCCGAGGATCGAAACCTCGATGGATCCCTTGGCTGGCGAGCCGCTGCCCAGGCCGGTGCGGCGGATGGTCTTGGCTACGTCGAGCTGGTTGTGAAAGGTAGCGACGGTCGATGTCGCAGGTGCGTCGGGCAGAAAGATCGCGGCGAAGTAGTTGCTGCTGACGCCCGCCCAGTCGAATGGGCCGTTGAGGGTATCGCCACCTGAGACCTTCTTGGGGGCCAGATGGGTTGAGCTGCCGTCACGGGAGAAGTCGAGCTGAGCGCTTGCGTAGGCTTGTGCGTTGTCCTGATCGCCGAAGCCACCAGGCCAGCTTATAAGCGCACGAACAGGTGTGCCGTTACGAAGGACCTGAACGTCGGCGTGCAGGAGGTAGGTCTCGTCGAAGGAGAAGGTCTTGATGACTTCGAGGTTGCCTTCGGAGTATTTGAAGGTCAGGGTCGCGGGCGCGGCGAGGTTGCCAGTCGCAGAAGGGACGTACATTGCGTCGTTGACCGCCGTGGTGAGGGCGGGCTCGTACGTGTAGAGCGAGAGCGGGTGGCCGAAGGGCTCCGCAGCCTGATGGTGGACCAGGTCGAGCGGGTGGCCGTCGCTGTCGCGGAACTGCTTTAGGATCCATGTCGCGACACGGCCGCCGCGGTTGGTGAAGGTGATGCGGTAGAGCTCGTTTTCGACGGTGGTGGTCTCTTCAGCCGTGGCTTTGACGGCAGGCGTAGCGGACGGAGTTGGTGTGGCTGCTGCTCCGGCTGGTGCAACTGCTCCGGGCTGAGTTGCAGTCGGGGCGGGCGCGCTTTGTGTCGTCGCAGGTGCCGAGGGCGTCACGGTCTGGGGGTTCTTCGAGCGGAAGAACTGAAGGCCGAAGAAGACGGCGACCATGACGACGACCATGACGAGGAAGGACCGGCTGTCCTGCCCGCCGCCCTGCTGATTGGGGTTCTTAAACTCTGCCAAGTGAAACTTCCTATTCTTTGTGAAACCGAGGCTGTGCCGCAAGAATGCAGGCGCACTCTCTATGGTAAACGGTCTGAATGAATGGAGACGGATGGGGGTGCACCGGAGTTTCGGTCGGGGACAGGATCGAAGCCCCCTTTAGCGAATGGATGACAGCGGGCGACCCGGCGCAGAGCCATCCACGAGCCGCGAATGGGGCCAAAACGAACGAGCGCTACGTAGGCGTACTCCGAGCAGGTCGGCAGATAGAGGCACTGCGATGGGCTGAAGGCGTGCAATACCGGAGAGAGAACAGACTTATAGATACGAAAGGCGATACGGGCGGCGAGCGTGGGCTGGGAGTCGGTCATGACGCCGGAGGGGGAGCGTTTTGCTGCTTGTCCTGTTGTTTTTCCTGCTGTTTTTCGGCTGCCTTCTGGATCATCCGGAAGACCTGGGCCACTTCGCGGTCCAGCACGGTGAAGTCGAGATCGATGACGCTGCGGCGCGGATGCAGCACGACGTCGACGGGGAGGCTGAGGGAAGCGATGTTTTTGCGGACGGCCTCGCGCATGCGGCGCTTGATGCGGTTGCGGTCGACGGCCTTGCCCATCACTTTGCCTACTGTGAGGCCGACGCGAGGGGTCGACTCTTCTGCATCGCGTAACGGCGTGCCGTCGGGGCCGAGTTGCGGGCGCAGGGTGAAGAAGTAGGTCATCTGCTTCGCAAACTGCTTGCGGCTGGCCTTGTAGACGCGCTGATAGTCGGAGTGTTTGCGGAGGCGGAAGGTGAGCGCCATCATAGGAGTTCCTGCGAACTTCCAGTTTACCTGTTTCGTTGAGAGATTATCGCTGTAACGTAGACGGCTTCCGCAACGAGGCAAGCTGATCGATCAGTTCGCTCAACTGTCTGCGGCCGCGTTCGCTGAGTAACAGGATCTCGACGCCAACCATGTGATCCGCACCTACCCAGCGCACGATGCAATGCGCGCGAAAGGTGAGGCCGTTCACCTCGAAGCGGAGATCGAGGTTATCGCCGATGCTGCACACGGGACGCTGTCGTGGCCGGATGAGGCAGCCGTCGAGGCACAGGTTGATGACTTTGCCTGTGATGTGCCAGTCGTCGACGCGGAAGTCGATGGGGCCGTAGCACGGGTGACGCGGCGACTTGCGGGCTTCGTCTGGGCGGTCCATCGATGCTTTCATCGGCTGGGTTGCAGGGTAACTTTAGACGACGCTAGAGCCCGGACACGGGAAGGCCCGCCATATACATCAGCGGGCCTTCGAGAAGAACCAGGCTAAGTCGCTCTATCTATCGCTATTTTTTATTCGTGCCAGTGCCAGTCTGCTGGCTACCCTGCTGGCTTCCGCTCTGATGTGACGGCTGCGCGGGCTTGCCGGACAACGGGTTACCTTGCGAGGGCTTGCCTGCCTGTTGATTCGGTTGGTTTTGCTGATTCTGTTTCTCCATGATTCATCTCCTGCCAGCAGGGCGGTTACGTCGACGTTCAACCGAGCTGACAGTATGTTGGATTGACCCTTTCGAGAGACAGGTTGCCCATGCATGGCATCCGCAATAGCGCCTAAATGACGCTCTACGGCGAGATGTTGGAACATAACGATTTAGCTGGTGGGAGCGAGTTGTTCTTCGATGGAGCGGGTGAACGGGGTCTGTTCGGTGCCAGTGTGGAGCGTGCTGATGGTTTCGATCAGGGCGATCCAGGTTTCTTCGGTTGCTGACGTGTTGTGACGGACGCCGCGCGGCACTACGAAGAACTCGCCGGGGCGCACAGACACGGGGCCGCCGTCTGCATCGGAGCGTCCGATGCGGAGCTGGCCACGGAGAACGAAGAACATCTCGTCCTCCTGGTCATGCTGGTGCCAGGGGAACTCTCCCTGGATCTTCGCTACTTTAATGTACTGATCGTTGACCTGACCCACGACTCGCGGCGACCAAAGCTCTGAGAGAGCTGCACACGCGAGTTCCAACGAGATGGGTTCTTGCTGCAACACTGTCTATTTACCGAAGGTTACGGAGAAAGAGACGCAGTGAGGAGACTAGTCGCGGAATCCGGCGCTGACGGCGATCTTGTGACGGCCCTTGGCGCGACGGCGGTTGAGCACAGCGGCACCGGCCTTGGTCTTCATGCGGCTAAGGAAGCCGTGGGTCTTGGCGCGGTGGCGGCGGTTCGGTTGAAAGGTACGCTTCGGCATCGGACAAACTCCTGCGCAGGATCGAACTCCTGCTGAATCTTTAGGCTTGTTGCAACAATCTCTGAGTATACCTGATTGGACGGGATTTTCACAGGGG
>Ga0070734_10000586_pt1 | contig 71347 bp, 67 predicted proteins | sample Coa_R1_8_FD_66444 | JGI IMG/M metagenome (GOLD analysis project Ga0070734, IMG submission 66444) | Surface soil microbial communities from Centralia Pennsylvania, which are recovering from an underground coalmine fire - Coalmine... | ecosystem: Environmental > Terrestrial > Soil > Unclassified ...
CCGGTCTCGTTGAACGGAGCCGGCTGCGCGACCGCGCTGCCGGCGGCCAACGCCGACGCGAAAAACAGACCTGCCAATACGGATGTTTTCATCGAGACCTCCCTGCTGAACTGGATTTTGCATTTCGCTTCCCGTGCGTCGTGAACGCTATCAGCCCCCGGCAATATGGGAAAGCGTCGCCAAGCGGAATTTTTCGCAGTGCCGCAACGTGTAGGACCGTAGGCCCGATGGACCGTGAAGCGCCATCCGGGCCCGCCTGTTCGTCCCGCCGGTGCGGTCCCCGAGTTTCGCCGGCGGTCAACCCGGGCTACAGCTCCAAGCTGATCCGGCCGCAACCGCCGCTTACGATTGCCGGTGGCTCACTTTGTCAGGCCCAACCGGCTTGCGCCGCGAGCCTGACTGCGGCATGTCTTAGAGTGGTTCCAACGCGTTGATCGCGTCAGGGGGACTGCGGGCACTCGAACAACGGTAGCGTAACCATGATCAACAATCAGTCTGCGACGATCTTCGGCACCCTGGTCATCCTCGCCGCGCTGGCCGGGCCTGCAGGTGCTGCGGAAGGCCTCGAGGCAAAATTGCAGGTCTGCAGCTCATGTCACGGCGAAAATGGCCAACCCATCGATCCAACGATTCCGGTCATCTGGGGCCAGACCGAATATTTTCTTGTGAAGCAATTGCACGACTACAAGAGCGGAGATCGCGAAAATCTGGTCATGGCATCTTTTGCCAAACGCCTCACGCAGGCGGAGCTGCGCCCGGCGGCGGCTTACTTCTCGAAGAAGCCTTGGCCGGCCCGAACCAGCCCCGCTGCCGCCGCGTCGCAGCCCGACGGAATGGCGGTATGCCAGATTTGCCACCAGCCGAATTTCGTCGGTGGTTTGCCGGCGCCGCGGCTCGCGGGCCAGAGCTACGAATATCTTGTTGAGGCGATGCGCAGCTTTGCCGAGGGCGAGCGGACCAACAATGCCGACATGGTCAAGATCATGCAGGAGCTTTCCCCGGCTCAGCGGGAGGCGATGGCGCGCTATATTTCGGGCCTTTGAGACCTTTGCGGATGTGAAGCCCGGATTGAGTGGCAGCGAAATCCGGGACCGCCCGCCCATCCTGGCAATGCCGTTCCCGGGTTTCGCGCGTGCTCAACCCGGGCTACAGCTGCTACAGCCGCGCGTTCACTGCTGCAGCAAATAGACCGATATGGTATTGGGCACATCGTCCACCGCCGCAAAGTTGAAGGGCGGATAGCCTGCCAGCACCGTAGCAATACCAAACGCGCCGCCCTGGCTGGCATCAACGTTGAACTGCCTTACAAATTCGCCCGATTTGGTGAATTCAACGATTTCGCTTGGCTGGGTCGGATCGCCGTTGACGGCGTCGCCATTGGCAGTGAGCAGATTGCCGTTAGGGGCAAACACCAGCGCCAGCGGGCCGCGCAGGTGCGGGTTTACGAAAATCGGCGTGCCCCGGACCACGAAAGATACTGCCTTCCCGGCGTGCTGCACTGCGAAGATTTTATTGTCGGCGGTCGATGCCACATAGAGTACGTCGGTGGCCTTGTCGTAGGCGAGTCCGGTCGGGCCCAGAACGAGCGCCGCGGCGTTCGGCTGATGGGTATATCCGACCGCGATTTCGGTTCGGTGCAAGACGGTAATGTCGGACGGACCGACTGCGATATCGAGGCGCGACACCGTGCCACTCAACACGTTCGATACGAAGACCTGAGCGTGATCACCCTGGTCATTGATCGTGAGATCCCACGGGCTGTCGAGGAAAGTGCTGTCATTCAACACCCTGATCAGCTTGCCATTGCGGTCGATGACCTGCAAAGAGCCCTGCGATATCGTGTTGAACGTGCCATCCGAGGTCGGCACATTGCCGACGAGGACAAACCCACCTCTCAATATTCCGAGCGCCGTGGTCAGGCCGTTGAGCTTGCTTGTAAAGAATGTGACGGCATTGCCGCTGCTGCCGGGCGCAACCGCCGGCGCAATGGGCCCATTGGGAACTGGAGTGAATTTGATGATGGTCGTGCCGGTCCCCTGGAGATTGTTGAGGTTGTTGAAGTTTGATACCAGCACATCACCTGGCGCGATCGATCCACCTCCCGGGAAACCCTGCGGCACGAAAACGACGCCGTAGGGATTGAGATCGCCATTTGCCGGAATGGTGGATGACACCAGGATGCGGGGAAGGAATGCTTCCTCCTCATCACCCGCGCAGGCCGCAGTGATAGGCAAAGATGCGATGCTTGCAGCGGAAAGTATTTGGCAAGCAATAAGCGTGACGAGCCTCTTATGTCGCATGTTTATGCTCCTCGGTTTTCGTGGCCTGTTTGGCTGACCAGGAAAGGCTAGAAATGCGCAAAGACACGATGCCCCGGCAAAGAGGCTTCGAAACACCGCGCGGTTTGACTGCTTTGATTAAGTCCGACGGAAATTAGCCGCTCATGGAGAATGACTGCCCGCCGACAGCACCCTCGCTATCCCGCGAAGGACGATTTCGGCCTTTCCCCAAGGGCAGCTGTTGTGCGTGTAAAACGCTAACCAGCGGTTGTCCAGAAAAATGTTATTATTATGTTATATTTGTTACTTTATTAGCGTAATGCTTTTATGAAACAATGGTTTTTAAAAACGTTCGCAAAACGATTTTGGAAAACATCGGCCTAAAACGCTGCGTCACGGATGAACGCTGTTATCCGGCATAATCGCGCCTTCGAACTTGGTATCCGTCTGGTTCGTGTTGAACAGCTTTGCGGCCGAAAGCCGCGAGGCCCCAAGGTCCGCACGACTCAAATCGGCCTCGACCAGGTCGGCCTGGAAAAAGTCCGCGCCGCGTAACACGGCGCCGGAAAGGTTTGCGGTTCGCATGGTGGCCCGGGTCAAATCGGTCCGTTCGCCGGTTGCGCCGCTCAAATCCGCCCGCAGCAACGTGGCGCCGTGGAGGTTTGCATCCGTCAAAGTGGCACCACGCAGGCTGGCATTTGTCAGCCGTGCCTCCCAAAGGTCCGCAAAGGTGAGGTTGGCGCCATTCAGCTTGGCGACGATCAACCGGGCGCTGCCCATGAGTGCGGCGCTGAGGTCCGCGTCGGTGAAGTCGGCGCCGCCCGCCTCGACCTGAAAGAGCAGAGCTTGGACCAGCTTTGCCCGCTGGAAATTCGCGGAAGTCAGAATCGCCGCATTGAGGTTTGCGCCCGAGAGTTTCGCGTCCGAGAGGTTTGCGCCGCGCAGAATGGCGCGATGCAAGGTCGCGCCATCCAGATTGGCGCCGGACAGCTTGGCTCCAGCGAGGTCGTGTCGCTTGAGAGGCGCGCCCGCGAGATTTGCACCCGCGAGGTTCGCGCCGCGAAGGATGGTGCGGGAGAAAGTCGCGCCGCGCAGGTCGGCGCCTGACAGGTCAGCGCCCGTAAGGTCGCGCCTGTCGAGGCTTGCCCCGCGAAGGTCGCAGCCTGGGCAGTTGATGGTTTGCCCGGCCAGGAACGCATCGCGATCTTGTGCGGCCGCGCTTGCGGTCACGAACGCGGCCGCTATCGCGAACATCACCCGCAAGGCCGCACAGCGTCCTTCCACGATCTCCTCCCTATGCGATCCGTAATGTTAGCGCGGCGTGCGTCTTGATGGAAATCTGATTGCATGACGTTCCATTACGGGACATACGACAAGCGTCTCGGCAACGGGTGCCCCCGTTGCCGTCGCTGCGTACTCGCAAAGATCCGGAGACCCAAGTCGACATGCGTGCCCTTACTCTTGTTGCTGACCGCAAGCTCGAACTTGTGGACATGGCAGCGCCGGCGGCTCCCGGTGCAGGCGAGGTGCAGGTCCGCATCAAGGCGGTCGGCCTCAATCACATCGATCTGTGGGGCTATCGCGGCATGGCCTTCGCGAAGCGCAAGCTGCCGCTGGTGGTCGGCGCCGAGGCGGCGGGCGTCGTAGCGGCCGTCGGGGCCGGCGTGTCCTCGGTTGCGCCCGGCGATCCGGTGGTGATGTACGGCGCGCTCACCTGCGGGACCTGCAAGGCGTGTCGCGAGGGCCGCGACAACCTGTGCGAAAATGTCGGCGGCATCATGGGCTTTCATGTGGATGGCTTCGCGCGCGATATCGTCACCATGCCCGAGCGGCTGGTCATCAAGGCGCCCGCCGGCATGGCCATGCGCGACCTCGCCTGTGCACCGATCGCGTTTGCGACCGTCGAACACATGCTGTTCGACAATGCCAAACTAAAACCCGGTGAATCGATCCTGGTCCATGCGGCTGGCTCCGGGATCGGCAGCGCTGCCATCAAGATGGCAAAGGCGATCGGATGTACCGTCATCACCACGGTGGGAGACGATGCCAAGGCCGAGAAAGCCCGGGCGCTCGGCGCTGACCATGTGATCAACTACCGCACCGACCGGTTCGAGCACGTGGTGCGCAAGGTCACTGCCAAGAAGGGAGTCGACGTAGTGTTCGAGCACACCGGTGCCGAGACCTTTAACGGCTCCCTGCTCTCGCTCAAGCGCGGCGGCCGGTTGGTCACCTGCGGCGCTACCTCCGGGCCATCGACCACCTTCAACCTGATGCAGCTGTTCCAGCAGCAGTACAAGATTTTCGGCTCATTCGGGGCTTCGATCGAAAATATCCGCACCGCCCTGGCCAAGATCGCCGGCGGATTGTTGCCCGTCATCGACACTGAGGTCGCTCTTGCGGACTTCGAGCGCGGCCTAGCGCGCATCGAAGCGCGGCAGGTCTTCGGCAAAGTCATCGTGAATTTCTAAAGGCATGGCCTGGAAGCAATTTCACCGGCTGATGCTCGGCCGCCTCAAGCAGGCGGTGAACGCCGCGGCCGGGTGGATCGCGGCGCTGCTGCTCGCCGGCATTCACCGCTGCGATCGCGTCGTCGTCAGCAACATTGCGGGCGCCATCATGCGCACGGTGGGGCCGTGGCTGCCGGAACACCGGACCGGCCGGGACAATCTGCGCGCCGCCTTTCCGGACAAGAGCGATGCCGATATCGAGGCCATTCTGCGCGGTGTCTGGGATAATCTCGGCCGCGTCGCCGCCGAGATTGCGCATCTCGACCACATCTGCTCGGGTGACCGCTATAAGCGCACCTACATCGACTACACGCCGGACAACATCGCGCGCTTCCTGCATGTGAAGGACGACGGCAAGCCGGCGGTGGTCTTCGCCGCTCACCTTGCCAATTGGGAGTTACCGGCAGTGATCGCGGCGAGCGACGGGCTCGATGCCGCCGTTTTGTATCGCCGCCCCAATCTCGGCGCCATCGCGGATGCCGTGATTACGCTGCGCAAGGGGTTCATGGGTGAAATGGTGGCATCGAGCCTGGGAGCGCCGGTTACGCTTGCCCGCGCACTTGAGCAAGGTCGACACGCGGCTATGCTGGTCGACCAACACTACACGCGGGGCGTCGACGTGACGTTCTTCGGGCGCACGTGCAAGGTCAACCCGCTGATCGCCATGCTGGCGCGCGAGGTCGAATGCCCGATCTATGGCACCCGGGTGATCCGGCTGCCGGGCAATCGGTTCCGGGCCGAGATTAGCGAAGAAGTCAAGCCCGTACGCGACGCCCAAGGCCGCATCGATGTAAGGGGCACCATGCAGGCGATCACCGACGTGGTGGAGACCTGGGTGCGCGAGCACCCGGAGCAATGGCTCTGGGTACACAGGAGGTGGCGGTAGCTTTCTTGTGCCTTGCTTCGGCAGCCGGAATAGCCCTTCCAAGATCACCCGAAGGAGCCGCCCACCGGGCCGCCCGCTCGAACTGCCACCTCCCCAAAAGCGTTAGGGCTCTGAAAATTCACGCCTGCGCACCTGCAGCACAGGCTGTTCTCCCGGCCTCTAGCGTGGATTACGCCGACCAGCGATGTCCGTGCGGCTTAGTCCACCTTCGCCCAAACAGAGACATCGAGCTAAACCGGTGATGATACTCGCGGGAATTTTCAACAGCACAATAGTCTCCGAAAGTTGCATTTCCGACAGAACTGCACTCGTGACCGTGCTATCGGCTTCCGGCGTAGATATGGATTCAAAGCGTAAACGGCAGCGAGTTGATTCCCTTCAACGATTTATCAGAGCGGCTGGCTCGCCACCGGAGCGGCATTCTCAACGCCGTCGACCGGGTTGTGCAGTCCAGCTGGCTCGTCCTAGGGCAGGAAGTCGACAATTTCGAGAAGAAGTTTGCGGACTGGATCGGCGTTGACCATTGCGTTGGCGTCGCCAACGGCACCGATGGAATTGAAATCGCGTTACAGGCGGGAGGGGTGTCTGACGAAGATGCCGTTGCGACTGTCGCGAATGCCGGCATGTACGCAACGACGGCCATCGCCGCGATCGGGGCTTCGCCGATCTTCATGGATGTATGTGGTGCTCACCTGGTCGCCCGGCTCAGTGATGTGCAGAAGGCCGTTTCTGAGGGAGCGCGCGCTGTCGTCATCACACATCTGTACGGCGCAATTTGCCCGGAAATCGAAGCAATCGCCGATTTCTGCCGAAGGAATGGCGTGTTGCTGGTCGAGGACTGCGCACAGGCGCATGGCGCAGAGTTGAATGGCAGGAAAGCCGGAAGCTTCGGTGATTGCGCAAGCTTCAGCTTTTATCCAACCAAGAATCTGGGCGCGGTCGGTGACGGAGGGGCTGTCGTGACCAGTGGGGAGGAGATTGCGGCCCGCGCGCGGGGACTGCGGCAATACGGTTGGACATCGCGATATCAAGCTGGCGTACCGGGCGGCCGCAACAGCAGGCTGGACGAAATCCAGGCTGCCGTTCTTTCGTACATGTTGCCGTCGCTGGACGCCGATAATGAAGCGCGGCGCTCGGTGGCGGCAGCATACATGAATGGTATCACGCACCGGGATGTGCAGATGCCGGAGTGGCGGGGCGCTCAGTCTGTCTGTCATCTGTTCGTCGTGCGTACGGGCAAGCGCAAATCTCTGCAGGCTAGACTCACGGCCTGCGGGATAGGGCATTCGGTGCATTATCCCATTCCGGATCATCGCCAACCCATGTTTAGGGAACGTTTCGCGTGCGTTTCGTTGCCTGAAACTGAAAGGGCGTGCGAGGAAGTCGTTTCCCTGCCCTGCTATCCTGAAATGAGAGAGAGCGATGTTAGTGCTGTGATCGAGGCGGTGAACGGCTGGCGGCCATGAAATATTCCATTGTCATTCCTGTCTTTCGCAATGCAGGGTCGGTTCCCGACCTGCTGGCAGCGATCGGAAAGCTCAGCATCGATTTGAATCGGCAGATGGAGGCTGTTTTTGTGGTGGATGGCAGTCCGGACAATTCCTGGGAATTGCTCGAAACAGGAACTCTCGATGCGCCGTGGCCAACGCAGCTTCTAGGTCATTCTCGGAATTTCGGGTCCTTCGCGGCCATTCGCAGCGGGCTTGCTGCGGCGCGAGGCGAGTATTGCGCTGTGATGGCCGCGGACTTGCAGGAGCCGCCTGAGTTGGTTCTGTCGTTTTTTAAGGGGCTCACTGCAGGCGAGTGCGATGTTGCGATCGGCATGCGCGAGGGCAGGGGGGACCCCCTGATCATGCGTGTTGCTTCGCGGCTCTTCTGGGGTTTGTACCGTCGCACGGTAATACGCGACATTCCACCGGGCGGGGTCGACATCTTTGCGTGTAACCGGCGATTCCGCGACGAGTTGTTGAAACTCGATGAGTCGCGTTCATCTCTCGTGGCGCTCGTGTTCTGGCTCGGCTTCAGGCGGAAGTTTTTTCCGTATCAACGGCGAAAGCGGCTGCACGGAAGTTCCGCATGGACGCTTGCAAAGAAGATCGAATACATGGCCGATAGCATGTTCGCATTCACGGACTACCCGATCCGCCTCCTTATCAAGAGCGGATTTCTTGGAGTTTTGGCAGCTACCCTCCTGGCGGCCGTTATCCTTGCATGGAAACTTGCGGGTCTCATCGAAGTGCCAGGATACGCGGCAACCATAATAGTCGTTCTGTTCTTCGGCGCGCTTAATTTGCTCGGGTTGGGTATCGTCGGCACCTATACTTGGCGCGCCTACGAAAACAGCAAGGGGAGGCCGCTCGCGATCGTGGCTCGGCACATCTTCAACGGAAAGGGCGGATCAGAGTGCTGTAATGAAAGCTGAGCCTTTCGCGCATGCTCTTTCCGATGTGCAGTCCGCATTGATCGGCCCCGGGACACGGATCTGGCAGTTTTGCGTTGTGCTACCGGGCGCGCGCATCGGCGAGGACTGCAACATCTGCTCGCATTGTTATATCGAAAACGACGTGATTATTGGCGACCGAGTTACGGTCAAGTCCGGCGTGCAATTGTGGGATGGCTTGCGGATCGGCAACGGCGTTTTCATCGGCCCCAATGCGAGTTTCGCCAACGATCGGTTTCCCCGTTCCCGGGTTCGGCCGGAGCGGTTTGAGGAAACGCAGATCGACGACGGCGCCTCCATTGGTTCCGGAGCAGTCATTCTCCCCGGCGTGCGCATCGGTGCTGGCGCCATGATCGGTGCCGGGGCCATCGTAACAAAGAATGTGCCGCCGCATGCAATCGTCACTGGACCTCAGGCGCGAATTATGGGTTATGCGCCTGCTGGTGGACGCAGTGCCGAAGCAAGGCGTCTGCTAAGTGCGCCCGGGGGTGAGGTGCCGAGGGTTCGGCCGACCGGCATCGGGGGAGTGATGATCCACCGTCTCACTTGCGTCGGTGATATGCGCGGCAATCTATCCGCCGGCGAAGTGCCAAAAGACATTCCGTTTACGCCAAAACGCTATTTCATCGTCTATGACGTGCCGAGCGAAAAGACGCGGGGCGAGCATGCGCATCGCACCTGCCACCAGTTCCTCGTTTGCGTAAAGGGTGGCTGTTCGGTCGTCGTGGACGATGGCAAGGAGCGGCTGGAGATCAGGCTGGATTCACCCGAGATCGGAATTCACATTCCCTCGATGATCTGGGGCATTCAATACAAGTATTCGCGAGACGCGGTACTGCTGGTGTTTGCATCGGCGCATTACGATCCGGAGGATTATATCCGCGATTACGGTGAGTTTGTCCGATTGATGAGTGGATAGCCGACTCGCAAGCTTCAATGATAACCAAGCAAACCTTCGATCGTCACTTTCGTTTCGTCGCAGGGGGGGTGGCGAACACGGCCGTGACGTATGTCATATTTCTGAGCACAAAGCTCGTGATGCCTTATCAGCTTGCGTATCTCGTGTCCTATGGGTTGGGCATTGTGTTGTCGTACATCTACAATGCAAAGGCCGTTTTCCGCATCCGGCTTACGCCATTCGGTCTCATGCTGTGGCCCCTGGTATATGCTGTGCAGTATGCGGCGGGCGCACTGCTTCTTGTTCTGCTGGTGGAGAAGGCGAAGCTTCCTGAAAACCTTGGACCGCTATTTATTGCCATGGTCATGGTGCCGGTCACGTACAGCCTGAGCCGCATCGTTCTGAAGGCGACCAATCCGGACAGAGGGCGATGTGATGGCTGATAAGAGGACCTTATTGTTGTTTGTCGAAAAGGCCGTTATCCGCCTATTTTTCGTCATACCCATCGCCCTGCTCGCGCTAATGGCATTGAGCTGGTTGCGCTACGGGATAGACTTGCCGCATCTGGACGACTGGCGCGATTATAACGATGGAACTGCAGGTTCGTTCAAGTTATCGTTTTTATTTCGCCCTGCAAACGACACTCTCTATCCAGTCGGCCGGTTTTTAGATTCGCTGGCTTTCCGGCTGCTCGACGGTAATGCCGTCGCCTATCAGTTTGTCAGCATGATCGTGGTGCTCGGGCTGCTGCTCTTCTTGCAGTGGCGACTCCTTAAGCGCATCGTCGATGACCGGTTTGCAATTGCCTGTTGTTTTGCAACGACCGTATTGATGTTGCAGCCGGGCACCTATTGGGGGATCCAATCGCTGGCATACCATCAGGCGATCCCGCTCATCTGCCTTCTTGCCATCCTTGATCTGGCGATGGGAGACGTTGGATCCCGAGTCAATATCGCCGCATCGGCTCTATTCCTGGGTCTCGTGTCGGGGCTTGCCTATATAAGTGGCGCGTTTGCCATGGCCGTCGGAGGCGGCTTACTCTGTCTTGTCGCCTCAAAACTCGAAAGTTCGCAACGGGGAAACATTGGGAATGCGGGCATTCCAACATTGATCGCAGGTTTGGCAACGCTTCCGGCGCAATTATGGGTGATCATTTTCTATCAGCACGGAACCCATCGTGCCGACGCGCCGATGGCTTATCCGTACGAATACGATTTCTGGATGTATTTGTTCGGCAAGGTGGCGCAGGCGCTTATGCTACCGGGAAACCCGGCTTGGCTGTCGTTGACGGTGGTACTTGCCGTTATTGGGGGTAGTGCGGCATTGGCGATATGGTGCCTGCGTCCTCTGTTCGGCCCGAAAGCGGTGCGGTCCGGTCGGATGGATTGCGGCATATTGCTCACCTTACTGGGGTCTGTTGTATTCGTCTACCTCCTGCTTGTGACCGCCGGGCGCGCCAATCTTCGAGATCCGGCTGTCGTTAATCCATGGACCGTATTTTCAATCGGGTATCTGAGATTTCATTTCTTTTGGGTTACCTTACTGTGGCCCTGGATAGCAGCTGCGCTCTTTTTTTTCATTCGTGGCCGGCTATTACCCGACGTCGCGCTCGCGATCGGATCCGGACTTGTTTGCGTTTCAGTTATAACATATGCTTTTGCTGCCGGCGTTGCGGGATATGGAAAGTTTTTTCGCACATGGGCGGAAATACGATCGAAGTCGATGGGCTGCCTGATTGAAGGCATACAATTGCAGAGCGATCTGGCAGAATGCAATGGCATAGACGCTGGTATTACGCGAAGCGGCGTCGATTTTGGCGTAGAACGTGGTGCTTCATTTGCACGCCTGATCAGGTATCTCAGGATAGATCCGGTCAAGTCGAGCGGTCCTCCTGAGTTCAAGCTTTCTGCCGCTGAAACCGCGCAGTTATCGACGGTCAACACGTCATTAAGCCGGCTCCCGGACGGTACGGTCAGATTAGCCCCCGGCGCCGATCCGATGTTGCTCATCGACACGACAGACGCGGCCAAACTCGAAACGTGCACGAAGCTTTCCGTAACCACAATTATCGAGGCTGTCGAACCTGACGTTGCGGAGCTATTCTACCTGGAGGCAGGCCAAACGTATTATTCGCAGGAGCATTCGCGAAGTTTTCCTCTTGCGGGTGGAAACGTCGGCGTGACCGCTCGTTTTGATGTTCGCAGCAGCGATGGATTTGGAAAAGTGTTGCGCTTGGATCCAGTAGCCAAAGAACAACCTGCGACAGTTCGTGACTTGGAAGTCCGCTGCGGCGGCAGGAGATGAGCCGGTCGTTCGCGACCGGCGCCTTCCGGAAGGCGGGGCGGGATTTCTGAAAGTTACGCCGACGCCCCGGCAAACAGGCTCTTCCTGAGGATGGCGTGGATGCCCCAGTTGCCGTCGACCACTTGCGTGACGCCGAAATCCACCGCGATGGACATCAGCGAGATCGCCTCGTCCTCGCTCAATCCCTTGGTGTTCATCAGGAACGCCCTCATCTTGCGAAACGCATCCTTGAGGGCGAGGTCGATCGAGGATTTCTCGTAGATATCCGACTGGGCCTTGGGGCCGAGCTCTTCCAGATAATTGGCGAAGCTGAAGCCGTGCAGCACCCATTCGTCCTGGGTTTCGAGCAGCGGATAGTCGAGTCCGGCAAGCGAGCCCGTGAGAGCGCTCTTCTTGTGCAGGATGAGCTGGAAGGTGCCCGTCAGCGAGCACTCGATCGCGGTGCCGCACAGTTCCGAGTCGCCCTGGGAGGCGTGCGAGTCGCCGATCGAGAACAGGCCGCCCGGCACCGCGATCGGATAGTACATGGTCGCGCCTTTGCCGATGCGCCAATTATCCATGTTGCCGCCAAAGTAGCCCGGCGGGATCGAGTCGACGTAGTCCGCTTCCTTCGGCGCCACGCCCATGACGCCGAAATGCGGGCGGATCGGGATACGTACGTTTTTGAGAATGCCGTGGTTTTCCTGAACCGTCGCATGGTCGACCGGCACGCCCGGATAGTCGATGGTCTTGTGGACCACGCCGAATGGATCGGTCTGCGGCGTCCAACGAAAATTGTAGACCGCCTGCGCCCAATTGCGTTGCCCGGTGGCGTCGATCTCATAAATCGTGCAGACCTCGCGCGGCTTCGGCTCGGTGATCAGCTCCTTGTAGTGAAAGCCCCACCAGGCCGCTGCGTTGCTGCCAAACGCCTTGCCGGCATATGCTGGATTGGCACAGGGCCGCGGCTTCACGTCGATGATGCGGACTTCGAGAATGTCGCCGGGCTCGGCGCCGCGGATGTAGACCGGCCCGGTGCAGATGTGCACGCCAAAACCTTCGCCGGAGCCTCTGCCAAGCAGCTTGCCATCGATCGGCCCGGCGCCGCGGCGATCGACACCTTTCTTCTCCTTGGTCCAGAGGAACACGCTCTCGGCGCCCGGATCGCCCTTGATCATGCGCTCGGCATCGTCGTTGGCGTGATGCGTGAGGGCCTCGATCGTCACATAATCGCCGGAGTCGATCTCGAGTTGGGGCTTGAGGAGCTTGCTGAAATAGCCCCAATGGACGGTCTCGGCCGTTGCGGGCAGGTAGTGGTAGGCCGGCTTGCCCGGGCGTGCCGCGCTCTGCGCAGAGGCTGGACGGACCGTGGCGCCCGCAGCCCATGCTGCCGCTGCACCTCCGCTCGCCACAAAAGCGCTCTTGAGAAAGCTGCGCCGTTCGGAGTCGAGTTCTTCGAGCAGCTTCTGGCGATGCAGCTCAAATTGCGGGCAGTTGTGATCGTCGCCTGCGCACATGATGGTAACTCCTCGATGCGGCTTGGATTTTCCTGCTGACCCCCAGGGAATCGAGTAACGCCCGGTCAATCCGAAATGACGCGCACACATGCGGTGGCATCGGTTTCTTTCGATTACGAAATGACGGATGCAATCGCCGGGCCACGACGCCCGCTGCGCTGCCGCGCGGACGCAGGGCAGGTGTAGCGGGCAAACGCCTCCTCAAAATGGGATTTCGTGCGCCAGCATACGCTATGGTGAATGACCCTGCAATTTCCCCTGACCCGGGACCCCTGCGCATGACTTCGATCCACGACCTCACAGCCCGTGCGCTGTCCTCGGCCTATCGAGCCGGGCAGCTTTCGCCCGTGGAGGTGGCGCGGGCGGCACTCGCCCGCATCGCCGCATGGGAGAGGAAGATCAATGCCATGTACGTGGTCGACGAAGCAGGCGCGCTCGCCCAGGCGGCAGCCTCGGAGGCACGATGGCGCGCCGGCACGCCGCTGAGTGCGCTCGACGGCGTGCCGATCACCATCAAGGACAACATACCGGTGAAAGGGTTCGCAACGCCGGTCGGCACCGCGGCGGGTGACGTGACGCCTGCCGCGGCCGACGCGCCGCCCTGCGCACGTGTGCGCGAAGCAGGTTGCGTCATCATCGGCAAGACCACCATGCCGGATTACGGGATGCTGGCCTCCGGCGTCTCAAGCCTCCACGGCATCACCCGCAATCCGTGGGACCTGTCGCGAAACCCGGGCGGATCAAGCTCCGGCGCCGCGGCGTCGCTGGTCGCCGGCTACACGCCGCTCGCGCTCGGCACGGACATCGGCGGCTCCGTGAGGTTGCCGGCAGCCTACAGCGGGGTGTTTGCCTTGAAGCCTTCGCTCGGCCGTGTGCCGATCTATCCGCCATATCTCGGTCGCGTGGTCGGCCCGATGACTCGCACAGTCGCGGATGCGGCGCTGCTGATGACGGCGCTGGCGAAGCCCGACCCGCGCGACTACATGGCATTGCCCTACTGGGAGATCAGCTGGAAAACTGTGCTGCAGGCTGACACTCAACGCGATCTCAAGGGCAAGAAACTCGGCCTCCTCCTTGATATCGGTATTGGTCTTGCGCCGCAGCCGGCAGTGCGCGCCGCCATCACGGCTGCCGCAAACGCTTTCGAGCGTGCCGGCGCCGCGGTCGAGCCTGTCGCGCCGTTCCTGAATGCGGAGATCGCTGCGGGCGTCGATGGTTTCTTTCAGGCCCGCCTGCTCGCGGAATTTCGGGTGCTGCCGCCAGAACGACAGGCGATGGTGTTGCCTTTTGTTGCCGCCTGGTGCCGGCGGGCGGAAAAGTTGAGCGCTGCGGATGCGGCGCACAATCTGGCTCTGATCATGCTGATGCGCGAGAAGGCGGTGGCAGCGACTCAACCTTATGACTTCCTGATTGCTCCGACGTCGCCGATCACGGCCTATGCGGCGGAAGAGGCGACGCCGGGCGACGATCCGACGCGTCCGTTCGAGCACATCGGCTTCACCGTGCCGTTCAACATGTCGGAGCAGCCGGCCGCATCGATTTGCGCCGGCTACGATGCGGACGGAATGCCGATCGGATTGCAGATCATCGGCCACCGCTTCGACGATCTCGGCGTGTTGCGTGTTGCCCGTGCCTATGCGCAGCTGCGGCCGCCGCAGCGGCCGTGGCCAGAGCCTTGAAATTTCATCCTGCCGTGCGTGCAGGCGAGAAGTTGAGGGCAAGCTGAGCAGTTGCAGGGTGCGCGAAGCGTGCCCGCCAACGCCGCAGAGCCGGTGGGCACGGCGCGCCAGAGAGCGCGCCTTTTGCCAACCCGCTCAGCAGAGTTACGGGTCTATCAAAGCCCGCCGACCGTGCTTGTCAGCCTCCTAGAGCCTTGAGGAGCTTTGCGCCGTTGGGTGACCCCCATCCGGTGCAGGCATCCCAGCCCGTTTTCGCCGCGTAAGCGCCGTTCGTGCCCGAGGTGATGTCCTGGAATGCGCCGGTGCCGGCGACAGATCCGTAGATCAGCGGATTGAGAAAGCCGACCGGATGACCGAGCTTCTGGTTCATCAAAGCAATTAGCCCGGCCCACAGGGGCGCGACCGCGCTGGTTCCGCCGATCACCAACTCCTGCCCGTCGACGCGGACATCGTAGCCAGACGCAGGATCCGCGTCGGCCGCCACGTCCGGCACACCACGACCGACGCGGCCGCCTCCGTTCGCCGACGGCGGGACTCCGGCCGCGTTTTGATAGGCAGGCAGCGCGAAAAAGTCACTGACGCCGCCGCCAGTGGCGCTGTCGCTCGACTCGTTCCAGACAACCTCGGTTGCGATTGTGTCGCCGTTTGCAGTGAGCTTCGTGCCTCCACAGGCAAGCGCAAAGGGACTGGACGCCGGGAAGTCGACGTGCGCGGCCTCGTCGCCGGCGCCGTCGCCCGAGCCATTGTCTCCCGCCGCGCAGCAGACCGTCACGCCCAGAGCCGCTGCGGTCTGCAGGGCCTGGTCGAACGAATTCATCGCCTGAGCGGTCCAGTTGCTTTCGGGACCGCCCCAACTGATGGAGACGACCGAAGGTTTGTTGGTCGTGTCATGGATCGCCATCGTGATGGCGTCGAGGAATCCCTTGTCAGTGTTCGGCGCGAAATAGACGGCTATTTTGGCTTTTGGGGCGACCGCCGCCGCAACTTCGATGTCGAGCATTACCTCGCCATCGGCACTGTCGGGAGTCGAAGGCTGGTTGTGTCCGCCATCGACCCGCACAGTCGTGACATGCGGGGTCGGCAGGCCGAGTTCATGAAAATAGGTCTTGATGTCGCCGGCACGATAGCCGCCGCCGAGTTCGATGATGCCGATGCATTGCCCGGAGCCGTCGAGGCCGGTCGGAAAACCGTAGAGCTTCGCCAACTCGGGCGGGGTAAATGAGCCGTTCCCGCTGGCGTGATTTTGGATCCCGATTCCGAGCCTCGTCTTGGGGCGCTGAAAGTGGGGTTTCGCGACCGGTCGATTATCGATCCCAAAAACGCCTTCGACGATTGGCGCCAAATCGGTCGGTACCGTCAGCGAGTCGCTGCGGCCGCGATATGTTCCGCCGTCGTGCTCGTATTGCTCGATCGTCGTGCCGAATGCTTTGGCGAAATCGGCGGCGGTACCGGAGAGAAAAACGCTGCGCCTTGCCGGCGAAGTTTCGACGACGACGAGATTATTGGCCTTCGCAAATGCCTCGACTTTCTCCAAATCCGCAGGGTCGGCGCCGTAATTGGCCGCATAATGCTCCCGGGTCAGATATTTGCGTTTCCCGGGAGCCTTGTCGGCATGAAAACCGTTTGCCGCGAGTGTTCCAAGCGCGGCCTTGCGGCGGACGCGGACGGTGACCTCAAATCGCTCGTCGGCCGGCACCGCGCCAACCACATGCGCGCCGTGAAGCGGTAAACCGCGGTTGCTGCCCTCAATTATTTTGCGATCCATGGACATGTTGGAAATCTCCGAACAACGCTTCGACCTCCGCCGAGACGGAGGCCGACGGGACAAAGTGGCCGTCTCGGCGGCCGGATGTGATTTGTTCTTATGCCGGGCGGCGGGCGACGTGCCTGCCGTGGCGGGTGGCGGAATCACAAGCTCGAAGGCGGCTGCGGGTCGCCGATTGCGGCGAGGGACGTCCTCGCTCTGCGCCTGTGTTGTTGAAGCGAAGCCCTCCGCCTGCGACTGGGTCTTCGACTGCGCATTACCTCGTGGGTCGCGCACATTAAAAGCTCGTTTCACAGGGACCTGTGTGAGCTACCTCACCTTCGTCACAAAACTTGCCGCCAACTGCGTGTGGGATCGCTCCCAGAATCAGCTGCCGGCGATGGTTCTCTTGCTGGTGGAATAAGCTGCGTGGTGGAGAAAGCGCTGCGAAACAGCGGCGCGGGCGCGGTCTTCGCGAATAGGATATTTATATCATTATAGTCCTATTTTTGCAACCAAAAAAGCGACGCGGAAAAGAACCAATCGCCGCACCCAGGACCGCGGGAGGGGGGACCGCAGGAGGCGAGTTGATTTTATCCCAGACCGGAAGGTCCGAATCTGATAAGGCCGCATCCGGTCCGCACTGTGCAAAGCGAAAGTTCGGCCGCAAATTGGTCACGCTCATGGGATTAGACGCCGTTGGCTGGTGGTGGACCAGGTAACGGGGAACTTTCGGCAGGAGGAATCTCATCATGCCTTTCGGTTCCAAGCCGCTCAGCGCGGCGTTGAGCATTGCCGCAATTGCGGCGGTGGCAATGGCTTCGTCGGCGCGCGCCCAACAGGACCCACCGTCAGCCGGGCAGCAAGCGGCGACGCAGTCAGACACGCAGGCGAAGCCCCCGGAAAACGCACCGCCGGACGGGCCGGCGCCGGCCGCGTCCGCGCCTACTCCGTCATTGCCAGGCCGGGCAGACGCGGCGCCGCCATCGATACGTTCGGTTGCACGACCTCGCATCGGAGCCGGAAAATCGGCCGTCGTCACCGCCAACGTGAACCTGCGAAGCGGGCCAGGAACGGACTCGGATATTATCGCGACCATTCCGGCCGGAAGTGCCGTCCGCGTCGCCGAATGCAGTGGCCAGTGGTGCGCGGTGACCTGGAATGGACGCAGCGGCTACGCGATCGCCCGGAATCTAGGACCCGGAGCGCCGCGCCAAGCAGGCGGGTATCCGCCACCGCCCGGATACGCCGAAGGCTACGAGCCGCCGGTCGTATATGGAGCGCCTGGCTACTATGCGCCGCCTGCCGTCGTATACGGCCCTGCCTACTACTACGGTCCGCGAGTTTATTACGGCCCGGGTTGGCGCAGGCACTGGTGGTAAGGTGTTCGTCTCGACACCATGACCATCAGACTGCGTTGAACGTTCGCTGGAGCGCTCTTCGCCAATATTGGTGCAACATCATTGACGTCTCCGGCCTCTCGTCATCCGGGGACGGCAATCGCATTTTGATGCGACGGGAACGCACGCGCAGGGCTGGCAATACGCTCCAGCCTCCCGGCAACGGAACCATTCCGGAATCTGCCACGTTAGGGTCTGCTGTCCCGGCATCACACGCCTACGGCCCGGCGCCGCCGCACAATCTCGGCAAGCGACGAGTATGAGATAGCAACAGCGGCGGCGGCCAGCGAACCGTTCATCAAATAGCGCTGAAATGACCGAAGTCGAATTGCTGGCCCGTTTCGTCGATCAGAGGCGGTTTGCGGATATCAGCGCGCAGGCGCGCCAGCAGCTCAAAATACGTGTGCTGGACACCATCGGTGTCGCAATCGGCGCCCTCGACGCACCGCCGATCTGCGCCATCTCACGCTTGGTCAACGAGCTTGGCGGCCAGCCGCTCTCAACCCTGATCGGCGGCGGCAAGACCGCGCCGGACCGTGCGGCATTCTTCAACGGGGCACTCAGCCGCTACCTTGATTTCATGGACAGCTACCTCGCGCCGTCCGAAACCAATCACCCATCGGACAATCTCGGCGCTGTGTTGGCGGCGAGCGAGATGCGCGGGGGGAGCGGCGCCGATTTTCTCACCGCGTTAGCTATCGCGTACCAGGTACACACGCGCTTGAGTGACGTGGCGCCGGTGCGGGACAAGGGCTTCGATCACACCACGCAGGGTGCCTATGCGGCGGCGGCCGGAGTCGCCAAGGCGCTCGGCCTGCCTGCCGGCCAGATCGCCAACGCGATCGCAATCAGCGGTACCGCGAATGTTGCGTTGCGGGTCACCCGCACCGGCGCGCTCTCGCATTGGAAAGGGCTTGCGTATCCGAATGTCGCGATGGCAGCGACCTTTGCGGCATTGCTCGCGGCCCACGGCATCACCGGCCCGGCGGCGGTCTTCGAGGGCAACAAGGGCTTTAAGGAAACGATCGCAGGGCCGTTCGCAATCAATTGGCTCAAGGAAGATCTTGAGCGCGTGCGGATGACGATCCTGAAGAAACACAATGCCGAGATCCACGCCCAATCGGCGCTCGACGCTGCCCTGGATATCCGTTCACAGCCTAATTTCTCAGTCGACAAGATACGGGAGGTCCGGCTCAAGACGTTTCGTGTCGCCTATCAGATCATTGGCGGTGGCGAGGAGGGTGACAAGCGCACGGTGCGCAGCAAGGAGGATGCGGATCACAGCCTGCCCTATATGCTGGCGGTCGCGCTGCTCGACGGAGAAGTACAGCCGGAGCAATACGCGTCGGAGCGCATCGCAGCCCAGGATGTCCAGGCGTTGCTGCGGCGCGTCGCCATCACACCGGACCACGCGTTGTCGGAGCAATTCCCAAGCCGGATGCCGGCTGTACTGGAAGTGGAACTCAGCGATCGGACGGTGCTGCGAGCAACGCGAGAAGACTACCACGGCTTCCACACAAATCCGTTCGACTGGGCGACCGCACGGCAAAAGTTCGACCGCGTGACGCACGCATTCCTGACGAATGCGGCTGCAGACGAAATTGCAGATGTCATTGCTCACGTTGACGAACGGCCGGTTTCGGAATTGACCGCATGCCTCGCCTGTGTGCCGCGCCGGCGCCGAACGGACAGCAAGCAGTCGAAGAAAACATCGCGCATAGATCGATCCGCGTGAAGCGTTCTCTCAACGCATCTTGCCTTGCGCTTCTTGTGGCGACGGAAGAACGCCAAATCTTCTTCCGCGAAAAAGAATGACGGAACCGCAGGCCGGTCTGGGGCGTTTGGGGCCAGCGCGAGGTCCTCTCCGAGACAAGCAGTTTGCGAGCTGAAATCGGGTCGCGCCGAGAGGGAAGCGTCACGACGCCACAGCTGCGGCATCGGAGCGCCGTGGGGGAGCGATTCGTTGAGATTATGGCCCGGTCATAGCCGATCCGCAGCGAGCCATATCGGGGCAACATGATGTCGATATTGGAGTCAATGTGCTTGTGGGCGTACGGCGACGACGACGCACCGTACACAAAGTCCGTTGAAGAAAAGCCAAATGAACAAAAGCCAGTTGAAGACAAGTCGACCTCGGCCACAACGGAACCTGCAGCCGCGCAGCATCGACCGGCCGAAGACGTAGCCGACCTGCATAGGGAATTATTCCATAACCTTGAGGATGCCAATCGGCACTGGCTTGATCACATGCAATCGGAGACCGCTCTGACGGTGAAATTCGCCGGCAGAGTCGCAACCGCTCGGTCGTTCCCGGACGCTGTGGCGGTTTGCCAAGAATGGATCAGCCTACAAGCCGAGTTAATTGCAAAGGACAGCCAGCTTCTTTTCGACGACACGCAAAAGGTTGTCGCGGCTGGCGCGCACCTGGTCTCCAGGCGTCCCCTTGAGTGGGGATTGGCCGGCCCTAACGAATCTCCTGCTGAAGACCGCTTCGCCACCATAGTGGGCCGGACAGCCTAATCCTTTGTGATAGATCGTCGTCGCGTTTCAAGGTTTGTAGGTCGTGATGCGTCCCCAGCTGCTCTTGGTTCCCCACAATCCGGTGCGCAAGCATTCGAGCTGGACAATCTGGCTGTGATCCACGAACAGGTTCACCTCCGCACCATAGTTCTTGATGTACCATTCGAAGACTTTTGGGTCGGCGGCTTCGAACATTACCGGCCCGAGCCCAAGTCCATCGATGATAGCGGCGACTGCGTCGGTTCGCCACGACGCTACGCTTTCGGTAATGCCTTCGGATTCGATCATGATTCGCTCGGCGCCGGCGTCCAGGCATCGGCTCGCCAAGCCAATCACCCAGCGCACGTCGCGGGTTCCTTCGGCAGCGAGTTCAGCGGCCTCGGTGGCGCCGCCGGCACCAAATTGGATTCCAAGCTCGGGCTTGGCCTTAAGTCCGGCCCCAGTTACGGTTTTGACAAGTGCGATGAGGTCGTCTGGCGGTAAAGTAATGAACCCGGTTGAAAGTTCGATCACGTCAAAGCCGAGCGCCTGGCACTCGCCAAGATACTGCTTGACCGCCCCGGGCCCTTCATGCGCGAGCACGTGCTCAATGAACCCGCCGGTCGAAACATAGGCGTTATGCTTGTGCGCCAGATCATTGATCTCCCGCACGCGAGCGCGAGGCATCAATGCAAAGGACCCGCCGGCAAATTTGATGCCGTCCACATACGCGCCCATTGTTTCCAGGATATCGGACAGATAGCGCGTTCCCATCACCGCATAGTAGGGGCCCCGGATTTCCGTCAACCCCTGCTGGCGCGGCTTGGCGGCGCGTTGATTGAGCCGTATGAATGAAAATGCGCGTTCGTCCAGGTCGTCTTCTCGCATGCTTGCTTGGGAACGGCCGCTTGCGCGGAATCGTTCCGCTGGCGATCCAAGATGCGAGCATAGGCGGCATACAAAGCGGGCGTAACTGACGCCAGCAAGCGCCGTGGCAGGCCGCTCCGAATAGCTTGGCCCTGCGGTGGACCACCATTGTCCGCGATCGTTGAGAACGACACTGCGACCTTTTGGCGGAGAGCACATCTGCGCCTCGCGGAACATGCGCGCGGCGAGAAAAGTTGGCTGTGAATGATGTCGGAAGCATCAGCATGTAAGCAGCCGATCGAGAGATGTTTCGAGTGACCCCATGTCGTCGGATGCCACTGTCAAAAAGGTTAGTAGCCAAACCTCTCCCCGCGGTGAGATGGGACAAACCTACCTGGCGTCGGGCAAGCGCGTGTCAATGCGGCTGTGGCGGAACGAGGAGCCGCAATCGAAGCCGGCAACTGAACGCGACTATGAAACCGTCGGCTATGTGATCTCCGGCCGGGCCGAACTCAATCTTGAGGGCCAAACGGTGCGGCTGGAGCCGGGCGACTCATGGCTGGTACCAGCGGGCGCGACGCACGCTTATCAGATACTTGAGCCGTTCACGGCCGTCGAGGCGACGGTGCCGCCTGCGCAAGTCCATGGGCGCGATCTAGCGCAAACCAAAAAGGCGTCTGCCAATGCCCGCACGCAAGACGATTGAGCGGGCACGCAGAGCCAAGCGCAAAGGCAAGGCGCCGACAACGCAAGCCGGCGAATTCGTGCACGAAGAAATACGCAAGATTCGCCGCGGGCAGCGCGGCGCCAGGTCGCCGCAGCAAGCAATAGCAATCGGCCTCGCTGAGGCGAGACGGGCCGGTGTCAAGCTGCCGCCGCCCAAGAGGGGCCAGGCGAAAGAGAGAACGCGGAAAAGCGCCGAATATGCCTACGAGGTCGGGCAACGCAAGCGCAAACCGAAGCGCCAACCCCGCGTCTCGCGCGCGGTGTCCGCAGTCATGAAAAGAGAGCCGCGGAACACGGCGTCGCCCCAGGCTCTCTCGCGCCACGCCAAGCAGGCCGCTTCGGGACGAAAGATAGCCAAGCGATCCGCCACACCTAAGAAGGGGCAGGCGAAGCGGCCGTCCGGCAGCAAGCGCCGCAGAGCATGAAACTTGGGGGTGATGAAAGCATTTCCCACCGGTCCGGTACCGACTGAGCCGTGATTACCAGACGGGCGGCCCGTTCACCCCCGATCCACGAAGCCGGCAGGGACATGAGGCAGATGATGCGGAAAAATGTCCCCAGAATCGATGAGGCAAAGAGAAATGGCAGCTACCGGCCTCGAAGTCTTTGATAAGACGGTGCACACGACCAATCTTTGGCTCGAGGAGATCGGCTCAGAGATCGGCCCTGACAAACATTTGGCGTGGCACGTGCTGGGCGCCGTGCTCCGCTCCATCCGCGACGAGCTGCCGGTGGATCACGCCGCACACCTCGCTGCACAACTACCCCTCCTCGTACGCGGGGCATACTTCGATCAGTATCGGCCCGCGGAGCAGCCGTGTTCGGCCCGATCGCTCGACGAGTTCACCGGCCGAATTCACAAGGAGCTGGCTTGTTCACGGCCGGTCAATCCAGCCGTTGCCGCTACGGCGGTGATGCGGACGCTCAATCGCCACATCACGGAAGGACAGGTCAGGAAGGTGCGGGACACACTGCCCAAGGGTGTACGTGCGTTGTGGCCGGAGCCGAACCAGACCGAAAAGGGCGAAAAGGGCGCGGCTGCTGCGCCAGCCGCAAACCAAGCCGCATTGCGCGCCAGAGAAGCCAAAGAAAAGCAATCCGTGCGGGCGGCGCCGAGGCCTTCGCAAAAGGGCCCTCCGCAAAAGGACGACGCTAAGGGTGCGAAGGCAACGGCGGAGCGGGAGTTGCCGCGGATCGGTGCCGCCGCGCAAACAACGAAGCCGCAGCGGGAGAGTCATGAGGCGTCTTCTGGAACAAATGCGCGCCCGAAGAGCGAGTCCATTGCCCAGACCGCGCCAGGCCTGCCCAACGACTCCAGTAAGGCGGTGGAAGTGGAACCAGCCACGGTCGAGGCGGTCGAGCGAGCGCTGAGCGATCGCGGTCCGGACGATAGCGACGCGAACGGGCCTGCGAAACGGCAGGGCGGGTAGCGCGCGCCTGCCAGATCCTTGACCTCAGCCAGAGCTATTCGGGCCTCGCTGAGCAATTATGCTTAGAGGGTGCAGATATGCGTGTCCTTGTTGCAGGGGCCACCGGCGCAGTAGGTCACCAACTCCTTCCCCGCCTTGTGTCAGCGGGGCATTCCGTGGTCGGCCTGACGCGCACGCCCGAGAAGGCGGCCATTGTCCGGGCGCTCGGGGCAGAACCCGCCGTGGCCGATGGCCTCGATTCCCAGTCGATCCATGCGGCGATCGCTTCGGCTAGGCCGGACGTGATCGTGCACGAAATGACCGATTTGAAAGGAGCGTCCGACCTCCGCAAATTCGACCGCGCCTTTGCGAACACCAACCGTCTGCGGACGGTGGGGACCGACAACCTGATCGCTGCGGCCAAGGAAGTTGGAGTGAAGCGGATCGTGGTGCAGAGCTTTTGTGGGTGGCCTTACGCCCGGAACGGCGGTTCGGTCAAATCTGAGGAGGAACCGCTTGACCCAAACCCACCTCAGGAATATCGCCGGACCCTCGACGCTATCAAGCATGTCGAAGCCGCGGTGACAGGTTTGTCGGAGCCTGAGGGACTGGTGTTGCGCTACGGCGCCTTTTACGGGCTCGACACCGGCGTTTTAGAGCCGGCCGTGGTGGAGCAGATTCGCCGTCGGCGCGTGCCGCTGATCGGGAGCGGAAACGGCTGGTGGTCATTCCTTCACCTTGACGACGCCGCGAAAGCCACAGCCTTGGCGGTTACGGAAGGCAAATCGGGCATCTACAACATCGCTGACGATGAGCCCGCCCCGGTCAGCGAGTGGCTTCCGGCGCTGGCCGCGATGCTTGGCGCGAAGCCGCCTTTCCGCGTACCGGAATGGCTTGCCCGCATGATAGCGGGTGAACATCTCGTCGTGATGATGACGCAGGCGAGGGCTGGATCGAACGCGAAGGCCAAGCGCGAACTTGGCTGGATTCCTGCGCATCCCTCGTGGCGTCAGGGCTTCGCCGAGATTATCGAGCAGGAAAAACGTGCGCGGCAGGCGGCGTGAGCGACGCCGCCGTGGACAGATGTGGGGGCAAGGCGAACGGGCTATCAAGGCTGATTCGATCGGCGAATCTGGTCCTGGCCGCGCTGGCCATACTGGCGCCGATCGCGCATGTCCTCGAATTGCCGAACAAACTCGCCCTCGACGGACCACTCTGGGTGGCCGTGCAACAACAGCTCTATCGTGGCTGGGGGCCGATCCTCGGCGGGCCGATCGAGATTGCCGCATTGGCCAGCACAGTGGCGCTCCTGATCGTGCGACGTCGATCGCGGAGAACGGCGCAACCTACCTGGCTCGCGGCTGCCGCCTATGCCGCGATGATTGCGACGTTCTTTCCCTTCAATAGCCCGGTCAACACCGCCGTGAATGCGTGGACGCCGTCGAGCCTCCCTCCCGATTGGCCGAGCTACAGGATGCAATGGGAAGCAGGTCACGCCCTGGCCGCGCTCTTGTCAGTGGTCGCACTCAGTGCACTCTTTCGCGCATGGCTCACCGAGCGCGACTGCGAACTCGCCAGACAGCGCCAAGCGAGTGAGGCCGAGCGGGTCTAAGGCCAGTCAGCAGCGACTGGCACTTTCCCTGGGCTTGAAATGAAAGAGTCCACAATGTGGATTGTTGAGATCCCGTCAGGCGGCCCTCGCGATATCGTCCGGATGGACAGACCGCGAGCTGATCGCCAGTCGATTCCAGGCGTTGATCATCGCGATCGCAATCGACAGGTCCGCCAGCTCCTTCTCCGAGAAATGGCGCCGCGCCTCGTCATAGACGGGGTCGGGCGCGTGCGTATCCTTGATGTTTGTCAGCGAGCTGCCCGTTCCCGGGCGATGCCGTCCGGGGCGACGGCGAACGGTTGCAGCCTTTGTGTCATATCGTGATCTCCGCTGGATGTTGGGCGTGCGAGCGAGCCAGCCACGGCGATGCAGCACGCCTCTTTGCACAGCCCGATCCTACAGGCCTATGCATAGTAATCCTTCGGGCGCATCAGCGGTTCTTGGAGGCAGTCCCAAGCCGCCACGCAATATCGGGCGCACGGCGCGCTACTTGCCTTCAGCGGCGGGACCTTTGCTCGGCAGCTCGCCAAGCGTGACTTGCACCATTTTCTCGCTACCTTGACGAAACACCCCGAGCTTGACGGCCGTACCGGGCGCAGCAGCGGCGACCTTCATACTGAGCGTGCGGGGGTTCTCCACCGCGTCGCCGTTAACCGAAGTGATGATGTCGCCAGACTTGATTCCTGCTTTGGCCGCGGGGCTGTCCGGTTCGGGTTGGGCGACGAGCGCACCTTTGGTGCTCTTGAAACCCAAATTGTCGGCAATCTCGGCCGTCACCGGCTGGATCTGTATGCCGAGCCAGCCACGTGTGACGGCGCCCTTGTCGCGGAGCTGGCCAACAACCATCCTGACGGTATCGGCCGGGATCGCGAAAGCGATTCCGACTGAACCGCCAGTCGGCGACACGATCGTCGTGTTGACACCGATTACATTGCCGTCAAGGTCAAAGGTTGGCCCGCCGGAATCTCCTTGATTGATCGGCGCATCGATCTGGATCAGATCTTCATAGGCGCTTGTTCCGAGGTTGCGCTCGCGCGCCGAGACGATCCCTCGGGTCACTGTCCCGCCAAGTCCGAACGGGTTGCCGATGGCCAGTATCCAATCGCCGACCCGGGGCGACTTGTCGGCAAGCCTCACGTGAGGAAAATCGTTGCGGCCTTCTACCTTCAAAAGGGCAAGATCACTCACTGAATCGGTGCCGATCACCTTGGCTGGATATGTCTGTTGGTCGTCGGTCCTTATCTCAGCGGTCTCGTCATTCTCAACCACATGGCGGTTCGTTACGGCGTAGCCATCCGCCGTGATGAAAAAACCAGACCCTTGCGTCGCAACCTGAGGCGAGTCCTCCGGCAAACCAGGAATGGGTGGCGCACCTCGCGGCTCCGGTTGTGCACGCGGGGGCAGTTCAAACGGCGAGTCAGGCAGGTTCCGTTTGCGCGATCCTCGCGGTTCTTGAGCAGCACCTGCGCGTACACCTATTACGGCTGGCTTCACGGCTTCGACTACATCGGCGAAGCCCGCCGGGTCGTTCGAAGTGACTCGCGCAGCGCGGCCCTGTGTTGCGACCGAGTCGATTCCGCCGGAGAACGTCTGGTGGGTGAGCAGGTCCGCTGCTGCAATAGAACATGTCGCTAAGTAGGTTCCCAGAACACAAGCCGACGACAGTCCGGGGCTCCAAATTCTAGCAGAATTAATGAACATGAGTTCATTCCTCGTTTCAGCTCATGGCGACCTTCGTGCTTCTCAACCTCAATCGAAGTCTCCGCTCGTCGTGCTCAAAGAGAAAACGCTGGCACGACGAACGCGATTCCCGCTGACCTGCACTTTCCTTTTCGAGCTTCGGCGCCCGTGACCGCTCTGCTGGAATTAGCGGTTCTGCCCGGAAGAGCCGGTGGTTCGTGGCGACGGCTCGTTCGCATGCTCGCTCGATCCCGTATAGGCGATGCGCCAGATGGTTCCGCCCGTGTCGTCGGCGACCAGCAAAGCACCATCTTTGCTGATTGCGAGCGCGGCTGGGCGACCCCATACGTCCGCACGGCGCTCGCCCGATGCCCAAAATCCGGTGGCGAAATTTTCGTAGGAGCCTTCGGGTTTCCCGTCCTTGAATGGCACGCGCACAACCTTGTAGCCGGTCGGCTCCGAGCGGTTCCAGGAACCCTTGAGTGCCACGAAGGCGTCGCCCTTGTACTCCGCCGGAAACTGGTCTCCCTCGTAAAATACAAAGTCGAGCACGGACGAGTGGGCTTCGAAAAGCAGATCCGGCACAATCGTCTGGCTCACCTTCCCGGATGCACGACCGGCAAACCCGGGCTGCGGATGATTGCCGATATACGCATAGGGCCAGCCGTAGAATCCACTCTGCTGCGCACGGGTCAAATAATCTGACGGCAATCGGTCACCGAGTCCGTCGCGCTCCTGCACGGCCGCCCACAGCTCTCCCGTCTGTGGATGGAAGGCGAGCGCAGTCGGATTGCGCATGCCCGATGCGAACGTCATTTGGTTGGATCCGTCTGGATCGAACCGTTGGATTGACGCTTTCGGCAGGGGCTCGACCCCGAGGTTGCCTGACGAGCCGACGCCTACAAACAGCGCACCTGAGTTTGGTTCGATTGCAAGAGGACGATTCTGATGACCTTGAACAAGGCCGAACACGCCCTTCATGGTGATCAGTTCGGCCCCATACGCGCCAGCGACCGGCTTTCGTTCGGCGGGCGGAACCTGATCGACGCGTTGATTTTCAGCCCTTCCCGCGCGCAAAGCACCGAGAACGTGCGGAACACGCCAGATACCATCCTGATCGGTCACCAGGATATGGTCGCCCTGCCAAGCGAGGCCGTAGGGTCTGTTAAGATCCTCCACATGACGCTCGATCCAATCAGCACGACCGCTGCCGGTCGTGTCGCGGAGCAGCGTCAGGTAGCCGACGCTCTGCTCTGCCACAAGGACGTCGCCGTTGGGCAGCACGAGCAGGCGCCGCGGATTTGCAAGGCCGGTCGCGAATGGTGTCGCGGTGAACCCGGAAGGGACCTGCGGCACCTGTCCCTCATAGGGTAACGTGAGCGGACGGTTGGTAACCACCAACCCGGTCTTCGGCGCTGGTAAATCGGATGGATCGACCCGGAAGCGCCGCCCGATCTCATGTTCGGCCGCAAAGTTCTGTCTCAACGCGTCGTCAGTTGCGGCGGCAGCAACGTCAGGTGGGCTCTGGTGCGCGGCATCCCCGCGCTGACCCGCGGCCTGCGATAGAGCGAAGGTGGCGGTTACGATGCCAAGCACTACAGACAAGATGCGCGAAAGCGTAACCATGGCTGTTAACCGACGTAGTTCGGATTCCATGTTCCCGAAGCAACCAGCTACGCGGCCAGTGCATCCCGATTGACTTCGCCTTTGGCGAGTCCTGTCAACTTCAGATCGGTTTCTTTTTCCTCTTCCAGGCTCTGGTGCAGAAGCCGCTGGTCGTCACGCAGGTCCAGCTGACCGGCGAGGGCGGCAGCCGTGCCATACGCAGCGATCTCGTAATGTTCCACCTTTTGCGCTGACGCAATGAGCGCCGCGTCGCGCAGATCATCCCCCTTCACCATCGCCATCATCTTTTCGGTTTCATTCACGAGGGCCTGCATAGCCTGATCCGTGTGGGCTCGCGGGTTGGCGCCGTGCTTTTGCAACATGGATTCCAGGCGTCGCCGTTGGGTCTGCGTTTCCTCTCGGTGACGCATCAAAGCGTCCTTCAGGGAAGGATGTGATGCTGCCTCGGCCATCCGGAGCAAGGCCCGTCCAAGCTGCGCTTCCAAGCTCATCAGCTCCTGGAGCTCGGTAACGTACATGTCCTTAAAACTGGTGATCTGCATCAGGTCGTCCTTTCATTTTCTGGCTTGCCATTCTTAATGGCTGCGCACCGGGTCTTGACCAACTTCTACCCGGCACATGCTTCTCAACCACTGTCGATCCGACGCGCTTAAGGTCGCGGCGCGAAAACCATCTGCTCTTTGGTCATTTCGCTGGCGACTGCCCGACGGTCGCCGGTGCTGGGCGTATGACGCCGCAGGCAATGCGGTTGCCGGCGTTGCCGGCAGGATCGCTCGTGTAGTCGTCCTTGCCACCATGAATCACGACCGAGGTGCCCTCGGGGTGAAAGACCGAATTCGGTTTGTTCTGGTCGAGCGTGATGGCCGTGTTGATCACCTCCACCTCCAAAGTGCCGCTTTGCGGAACATGGAGATTAGGCATATCGCCAGCGTGGCCGACGCCGGACATCATCCCGTGATGAGTGTTGCCTGGGTTGAAATGCGGACCCGCCGACTCGAATGACGGCCCATCGCATTTCCCCACGGCATGAACATGGAATGCATGTTCACCCGGGGGAATGCCCTTAATCGCCAGCTTGAGCAAGACGCCGCCTTGGGTCTGCGTGAGTGAAACCTCGCCGACATCCTGCCCAGTGGCATTCCGGAGCACGGCGGTAGCATGCTCATCTGCGGACTGAGCGAGCGCCGGAAGCGCAAGCATGAGGTTCATAAGCATCAGTGGAGTAGCGCCGGTAGCGACGGCGAAACTACGTCCGGGCACAACGACACCACGTCGTATGCTCTCTGCGCGAGAGGAGGCCTGAATTCGTGACCAGGGAATGAAGCTGCGAAATGACATTCGCGTCCTCCTGCAAGCAGCGACAATCGGATTTCCTGTTGGTCGGCTTTCAACTCGCGTTAGCAGCACCGTTCAGTGTTACCGGCACCGTCAGCACGGCGGTGCTTGTCGCGAGACCCGACGAGAAAGTTAAAGTTCAAAAAGAGCGAAATGTTCCGCAGCAAAGAAATGTTCCGCAGCAAACAGGCCGCGCGTAGTCGGGCATGCGATATACGCATGCCAGTCCTCACCTCACGCTCGACATAGTCGGCCAGGTGAACATCCGTTGGAACGGATGCGTCGAGATGCTTTGCACGGCTGTTGGCTAGTCGGGCCGTCGCTACCGATGCACCCCGAGTGCGGCCGACAGGCCGCCGTCGACCGGCAGCACCGCGCCGGTCACATACGATGCGGCAGGTGACATCAGGAACGCCACCACCGCGGCTACTTCCTCCGGCGTCGCGAAGCGGCGCGATGGAATTTGGCCCTCCATGGTGTCGCGGAACTTGGCGTAAGGCGCCAGCATCTCGGTATCGATGAATCCGGGCGCCACGTAGTTGACCGTGACCCCGGTGCGCGCCACCTCGACCGCGAGCGTGCGCGCATAGCCGAGCAGGGCGGCCTTGGAGGCCGCGTAAGCGGCATTGCCCTGGTTCGCCTGGAGCGCCGTCACGGAACCGATCACGGCGACGCGGCCATTGCGGGCACGCATCATCGGGCGCATGAGCGCGTTCGCGAGGCGCGTGAACGACCAGTAGTTGACCTGCATGGCAACTTCGGCCTTGGCCTGGTCCATCATCATGGCGAGCGCGTCGTAGGTGTGGCCGGCGTTGTGCACGAAGCCGTCATAGCGGGCGTCATCGCCAAGGTGCGCCGCGAATGCCGCGACGGCATCGCGGTCCGAGAGATCGATCCGCAGTGCCGCGAAATTCTGCTGCGGATAGTCTGCTGCGAGCGCCTTGGCAGCCGCCTCCGCGGTATCGGCAGACGAGCGGTATGTGAAGGTCACGTCGTGGCCCGCCGCCGCCAGCGCCTTGACGATGGCGGCGCCGAGGCCGCGCCCGCCGCCAGTGACGAGCACGCGCCGCGCACCTTGCGCCTGCGCCATCAGGACGGCTCCCGCGCCATTACCAGCGACACGTTCTGGCCGCCGAAGCCGAACGAATTGGAGATGGCGTTGCGAATGGAGGCATCGCGCGCCACGTTGGGCACCACGTCGAGCGGTATCGTCGGGTCCGGCACCAGGTAGTTGATGGTCGGCGGGATGCGCTGATGTTCCAACGTCATCAGGGTGATCACCGCCTCAACCGCGCCGGCCGCCGACAGCGTGTGCCCGATCATCGACTTGTTGGAGGAAATCGGCACGCTGCGGGCGCGCTCCCCCAGAACGGCCGAAACGCCCATGCATTCCATCTTGTCGTTCTCCGGCGTGCCCGTGCCGTGGGCGTTGATGTAATCGATGTCCTCCGGCGCGAGCCCAGCATCAGCGATAGCGCTCTTGATGCAGCCGATGATCGGCTTGCCGTCAGGGCTCGATCGGGTACGATGGAAACTGTCCGCCAGCTCGCCGCAGCCAGCAATGACGCCGAGAATTTTTGCGCCGCGCGCCACCGCTGCTTCGCGGCTTTCCAGCACCAGCGCGCCGGCGCCCTCCGCCATCACGAAGCCGTCGCGGTTCTTGGCGAAGGGTTTCGCCGCGGCTTGCGGCGGATCGTTCTGCATCGACAGCGCCGAGAGAAGAGAGAACCGGATCAAACTTTCAGGATTGACGGAGCCGTCGGTGGCGACGCACAGCGCTGCCTCGGTCTCGCCGCGACGGATCGCCTCAAGGCCGAGTTGGATCGCGCTGGCCCCGGATGCACAGGCGGTCGACAGCGAGATCGGCGGGCCGGCGGTGCCAAACTTGGTCGCCAAAGCCTCGCCCACCGAGCCGAACAGAAACCGCTCGTGATAGGTCCGATAACGGCCCGATGCGGCGGCGCGCAACAGATCATCATAGCTCACGGTCGCGTTCGCGCCCGAGCCCTTGGCGAGCACTTCACGCTGCGGCCACTCGACCTCGACCGGCGCAACCGCCAGGAACAGGGGCCCTGGAAAACGGCCGCGGGAGCCGAGGCCAGATTGCGTGATCGCCTCTTCCGCGGCGAGTTCGGCCAGGCGCTCGGACAGCTCAGGCGCCGAATAGGGCTCAAGCGGAATGAAATCCACTGTACCGGCGACTTTGGTCCTGAGGCCCTCGGTGCCGAACCGCGTGATTTCGCGGATCCCGGATTCGCCTGCCGTGAGGCGCCGCCAATTTTCGGCCTTGCCGGCGCCCAGCGAAGTGACAAGGCCGCAGCCGGTGACCACCACGACGGGTCGTCCCATCTTGTCGCGCATGCTGGCCATACGTTCTCCCGCCTCGTCGCTTGTGCCTCACGAACAGGGCAGGTGCCGCTCAACAAGCAACCGCTTCACGTACCCCGTCCGCCCGTTGCGACGATGGCTACCAGATCGCGCATGCGACTCCAAGCCGATCTATCGGTCGGGTGGATGAGCGGAGCGCCTCCTGCGAATCGCGGCGCAATACGCCTTCGGCCATTGTAGCCCACGCCGAGCGTAGAGCGGATTAGGTTAGCGCAGCGTAATCAGCCATTTTCAGTAAATGCGGCTGGTTACGCCTTCTCCGGCACGACGAGCGCACCGGTAGCGACAAGCGCATCGATCTCTTGGCACGATACGCCGAGTTCATCGAGGATTTCGCGGCCATGCTCGCCGAGGCGCGGCGGCAGGCGGCGGATTTCGGCGGGCGAATCGGAAAAGCGCAGCGGGACGTCCGGCATCACGATCGTGCCTTCGCTGGGGTGGTTTACGTGGCGGAAGAAGCGGATCGCGGCAAGATGCGGATCGTCGGGCAAATCCGCCAGCACATTGACCGGGCCGGCCGGAATCTCGATTTCGTCGAAGAGCGCCAGCCACTCCTGGGTCGTTCGCGTCGCCAGCGCCTCGCCCGCCAGTCGGTAGACATCGTCGATGTGCTCGGTGCGCGCCGCGAGGTCGGCGAAGCGCGGGTCGTCCATCATCTCGGGGCGACCGGCCGCGTGCCAGAACCGCCGCCACTGCTGGTCCGTGTAGGCGAGCATGCAGATGCGGCCGTCGGCGGTGCGATAGGGCCGCCGCCACGGCGCCAGCACGCGGGCGTAACCCATGGCGCCCTCGGGCGGCACGAAAGTCGCGCCGTAGAGATGCTCGATCATCAGGTAGGAGACCATGGTTTCGAACATGGGGATTTCCACGATCTGTCCTCGCCCGGTGCTCTGGCGGTGGAACAGCGCCGCGAGTATCGCCTGGGCGGCCATCAGGCCACAGGTCTTGTCGGCCAGGATGGTCGGCATGTAGCGCGGCTCGCCCGTCAGGGTCTCCATCAGGCCGGCGACGCCGACGAAGCCCTGGATGATGTCGTCATAGGCCGGCCGGCCACCATAGGGGCCATCCTGGCGCCACCCGTGGATTGCGGCGTAGATCAGCCGCGGTTGCCGCGCCAGCAGCGCATCGGGGCCGAAGCCAAGCTTCGCGAGCTTTTGCGGCCGCACGTTGTGGACGAACACGTCGGCCGTATCGATCAACCGGAGCAGGATATCGCGCGCCGCCGGCACTTTGAGGTCGAGCGCGATGCTGCGCTTGTTGCGATTGGTCCCGAGGAACAGCGAGGCCATGCGCGGATTGCGGCGCGGCCCGGTGTGCCGGGTGGTGTCGCCCTGCGGCCCCTCCACCTTGATCACATCCGCACCGAGATCGCCGAGCATCTGGGTCGCATAGGGGCCGAGCACCACGGTGGTGAGGTCCACGATGCGCACACCCGCAAGCGCTCCGGCGGGGCGATCGCGAACAGCATCGGTCATGGGAACGCCTTCGAGTTGGCGGGCCGGCGAATGCTGCAGGCCGGGTGGAGTCTCTACGGGCCGCCGCGTGCCGACGCCGCCATCGAATCGGCCGCGTGGCCCGCGGGCCTCTGTGCATCGTATCTTACCCGCGCATTCGTTGATTTTCATGGACGCCGGTAATACGCGCGCCCGCAAGCCGTCATGCCGGCCGGGGGCAATCGCAGGGCGGCATCAGCGAAGAATGCTAAAAAGCGTTGGAAAACCGACCGGGAAGTGACTAGAACATCGCCCGTCAGCGGATTTCCCGCGGATTCCGCGCCGGCTTAGCTCAGCTGGTAGAGCACGTGATTTGTAATCACGGGGTCAGGGGTTCGAATCCCTTAGCCGGCACCGCAACAAAATCAGCCACTTAATGCGAGTTTTGACGATTGGCGGAAAGCCAGTTGGTACGGAATTGATACGGTGGTCCATTTTAAGGCGGCGTGGCTCGGCGAGGTTGAAGCCGCGAGCGAAGTGGACGCCATCGCCAAAGGGGGGAGAATTCAAGCCGCGGAGGGAGCGGTTGGTCGGAGCACGCCGAAGGCCCAATTTCGCCCGAGGCCGTGGAACAGCGCCTGGTTGATCCAGACCATCGCGAAAGGCTCCAGGATGCGGGCCTGCTTGAGTCCGCCGGCGTCGAGCGCCTCAAAACCGAGGTCGCTGACAAGCTGGGAGACGATGGCCTTGGCGACATCGTCGTCGCCGGCGACGAACATCACCGGCCGCGTTTCGAATCGATGGCCTGCCGTCATCATGTCGGCGCCGACCTGATTGAGGGTCTTCACGATCTTGGCACCCGGAAGCCACGATGCGACCGCCTCGCCACCGGATGTCGTGTACCCTCGCTCAAGTTCCAACGCGCCGCCTCTCATTGTAAGCGGGTTCATGCAGTCGATGACAATCTTGTCCTCGAGATCGCCGAGGGATTTGACGGCCTTTTCGGCGCTGCTCCACGGCAATGCCAGAACCACGACGTCACCTTGCCGTGCGGCCTGCGCTGATGGTGCTGCGGTCGCGCCAATCTGCCGGCACAGAGCCTTCAGGTCTTCTCTGTTGATATCTCGCACCCCGAAGACGATGGCGTGGCCCGCTCGGGCCCATGTGGAGCCGAGTGCACGGCCCACGTTTCCGGCGCCGATGACCGCGATTTTCATGGCTCTTGCTCCTTATCCAGTCCTGCCACCAGCAGTGATAGATTGATTTGGCATCGGCTGTGGTCGCCACAAGAGCGCATCGTGCCTTGGGGATGACAGTTGCCCATGCCGTGGCCTACTTTGCACAATCTATGTGGCGCATCGCGCTGGGCAACCGCGAACCGCGGAGCCGGCCGGCGTTGAGGCGGGCGTGGCCGAGAGGGGCAAGTGAAAATTGCCGTAGTTGGCGGGGGTGCGGGAGGCGCAGCGGCCGTTGCTGAACTCGCATCGGCCGGTCATCAAGTGAGATTCTGGAGCCGCTCGCAACACACGCTTGCCCCGTTCCGGAAACAAGGCGGCGTCGCCTTCGATGGCATCATGGGGGCCGGACTTGCAAGGCCCGGCTTGATGACGTGCGATTTAGCCGAGGCGACGGACGGTGCCGACCTGGTGCTGATTTGCGTTCCGACTCTCGCGCACCAAGACATCACACACGCGCTGGCGCAAAACGGATCGCGCATCCCGATCGTGCTCAATCCGGGACACACGGGCGGCGCGCTGGAAGCCCGACAAACATTCATTCGCAGCGGGCGTGATCCGCCCCCGATCGCGGAGTTCTCGACGCTGACCTACGTGGCGCGCAAATACACGCCGACATGCGTGACCATTACCGGCAAGGCAAAGAGCGTACGACTTGCGGCGATGCCGGGAGGTCAAAAGGCGGCAGGGCTGGCGAAGCTTCTCTTCCCAGGTGCCAAGGCGGCGTCCGATGTTTTGGCATGCGACCTCGCCAACGTGAATATGGTCTTGCACATTCCCGGTGCGGTGCTTGGCGCCGCCTGGGTCGAAGCGACGAAGGGCGATTTCACGTTCTACGTTCAAGGCATGACGCCCGGCGTCGCGCGTGTTATGCGGACACTGGATGACGAGCGACGCGCAGTCGCCCGCGCCTTCAATCATGACTTGCCCGCCCTAACAGCGGAAATGCAGGCCATCGGCACGGTCGAGCCATCGACGCCAGACATCGACGATTTCGCTGCGGCGATTTCGTCCGGCGCCGCCAACCGCGCGATCAAGGCTCCCAATTCCTTGCAACATCGATACTATCAAGAGGACTTTTGCTATGGGCTCTTGCCTTTCACCGTCATCGCGAGGATCGCCGGCGTCGACGTTCCGGTTGCGAACGCGCTGCTGCGGATCGGGCAAGTGCTGCTGGGCTTCGACCTCGCATCTGCCGGTCGCACAGGAGAGCGCATGGGCATTGCGGATCTGGATCGCAGCGGTTTACTGAGACTTGTTGGAGCACAGTGCGATGGCGGCTGAAACGCCAACGATAGACTGGAAGAGCTTGCGCATCGGGATGCTCGGCGGCGACCGGCGCGAACAGGAAATCGCCCGCCTTGCGGCTGCGACAGGCGCCGATGTGAGGGCCTACGGCTTTCCCTGGCCGCACGCAGGCATTCCGGGCGTCAAGTATATGAGCGATCCCGCTGCTGTGCTCGATAACGCGAAGTTCGCGCTGTTTCCGATCCCCGGCATGTCGGCGACCGGCGCGCTGTTTGCACCGTCTGCCGAAGCTCCGATCATACCGGATCGCGCGTTACTGTCCAAAATGGCGCCGCACGCTCATATTATCCTCGGCTGGGCGGATAAAAACCTGAAAATGCATGCTGATGCATTGTCGATCCAATTACACGAATATGAGTGGGATCGCAGCCTGATGCTGCAGCGGACGCCGGCAATCGTCGAGGGTCTTTTGAAAATCGTCATCGAAAACACCGACATCACGATACACGGCGCAAATGCCTGCGTGGTCGGACAGGGCACGATTGGTGCCGTGCTTACGCGATACTTGGTGACGCTTGGCGCCCGCACCGCCGTCGTTGCAAGAAATCCGGAACAGCGCGCGGCTGCGTTCGTGGTCGGGGCGGCGCCTTATGTTCTCGAACAACTGCCTGACCTTGCACCTCGCCTTGACTTGCTGTTCTCCACGGTTCCGACCCGCGTCGTCGGCGAGAATGTGCTTTCTCGGCTGCCAACGTCGGTCCTCATCGCTGATTTGGCGGCGCCGCCGGGCGGCGTCGATTTCGATGCGGCCAAGCGACTGGGGCTGAAGGCGATCTGGGCCCGCGGATTGGGCAGCCGCGCGCCGGTCACGGTGGGCGCAAGCCAGTGGGGCGGCATTCGGGAGCGGATCGAGAAGATATTGCGGGAGGAATCGTAATGCCTGTCGTGACGGTACAGATGTGGACGGGACGGACGCCGACGCAGAAGAAGGCGCTGGTCCGCGCCATTACGGACGCGATGGTGGAGCATGCAGGCGCAAAGCCGACGCACCTGCACGTCATTATCCAGGAAGTGCCAAAGGAAAACTGGAGTCTCGCCGGCGTCATGGGCGATGAAAGGAATGATTGATATGTCCGCGAACGGCGGTGCCCGGGCCACCGAGCTGGCTCACATGCTTTTGAAGGTCGCCGACATCAATCGGTCAGAGCGCTTCTATGTGGACCTGTTGGGCTTCAAGGTCCGAGTTGCGAAGCCGCTTGCCGATGGACGGCCATTCGTACCCTTCGAACAGGGAATTGCGCTCACTACCGGAGGGCTGACCGGTTCGCCGCAGATCGACCACATCGCCTTCAAGGCGAAGAATGTTGCGGAGATCGCGGCGCGTCTCAGGGCGGCCGGTGTGAAGTTCGATCGCGACCTTCACGACGGAATCTACGGACTCACGATTTATGTGTTCGATCCGGACGGCAATGTGATCGAGCTTTACGAGGAAGGCGCCAAAATGGCTGCCTCGTAGGCCGAGTTAGTTTAGTTAGCGGAAGGCGTGACCCGCCACCTGCGCGAGGTCGGCGGATTACGCTGCGCTAATCCGCCCTACCGCGCTGCTAGCTAGAACCCTCTCGGTCCGAACACCTTGATCCCGAGCTTTTTCTCCAAAGCGCGACCGAAGCGATATTTCATCTCCGGCCCTTCGTAATTTGCTGGCGGCGCACGCTGATAGTCGGGCTCCGCCTCAACGCGCAAGCGCACAAAATAAGGCCCCTGCGCGGCGACGATCTCGGGCATCATGCGGTCAAGGTCGGCCAGATTATCGATCGTGATCGCCTGCTGGATACCGGCACCGCGCGCCATGGCGGTGTAGTCCGCACCTCCCTGATTGACGATCGGCATGGTCTCGACTGTCTGGTAGCACTGGTTGTCGACGACGAAATGCTTCAGGTTCTTGGGCTGCTGTCCCGCCTCGGTAATCAGGCAACCCGTATTCATGCACAGTGAGCCGTCGCTGTTGAGCACCCACACCGGCGTGCGAGGAATCGACAACGCAAGTCCGAGCGCAAAGCTCGCCGCGAAGCCCATGCCGCCGTGCATGTAGAACGAATCTTCGCTGCGTGTGACGGCCCACCATTCATTTGCCGCCATGCCCAGCGCGCACACCACGACCGCGTCGCCGCGGTGCTTCGCCAGGACTTTCATGCACTCGTTCGTCTTCACGCCGTGGTTCCCAGAAGCTTCTTGGTCAGGAACAGAACGAAGGGCCGTTTCTGCAACCGATGCCATTCATAGGCGTTGGGTATGTCCTCGATCTCGTCTTCCTCATCGATGATCTTGAACGGGTAGTCATAGGCTTGCAGCAACGGAATCGTCCGGCGACCTTGCACCTCCTGATAGACCTTGTGGTCGTCGATGGAGCCGCGACCGCTGACGATGCAGAACACCGGGATGGCATGCCGCAAACAAAGGGTCGCCATCTCGCCCGTGCAGGTCAGCAGCCCCGTATTGCCGAATATCGCCACCGACCGCACGCCGCCAAAGAATGCGCCCGCGCAGATCGCAATGGTCTCGGCCTCGCGACAGACCGGCACATGATGGATCTGGTTGTCTTTGGAGATGCGGCGAATGAGGGTGTTGACCCAGTCGTCTGGCAGACTGGCAGCCAGCCGCACGCCGGCTTTGACAAGCTGTGCGTGTATTTTGTCATTCACGTCCATGTGGACCGCTGCTTCAGCCAAATTCGTTCTCCGCGATGTTCGGTGGATTTGCGATGGTTACCCTGCACTGATACCGGAGGCTTTGAGCACAGGTCTCCAGCGGACCAGTTCTTCACGGATAAATCTCGCGGCTTGGTCGGGCCCCGAATTTGTCAGCGGTTCAAAACCGTCCTCGATCAGCTTTTGCTGAAAATCAGGCTTCGTCGAGATATCACGGCTCACGGCAGCGAGGGCATTGATGATGTAGGCCGGGGTTCCGCCGGGAGCGAACAGCCCCATGAATTGGACCGTGATCAGGTCGGGGAAACCCACTTCCGAGCTGATGGGGATATTCGGCGCGGCGCGCAATCGATGATCGGTACCGGCAACGAGAATGCGAATGGTGCCATTGTTATGCATGGCCAACACCTGCGGCGAGATGCTGGCGGCGAACATCGGTAACTGGCCCGCATAGAAGTCGATCAGCCCCGAGTTGGCGCCGCGATAGGGGACGTGAACGATGTCCGCAAGCCCCGCAAGCTGCTTGAAAAGCTCAGCGCACAGATGCGCGGACGTGCCGACGCCCGCGGAGCCATAAACGAGCTTCCCCGGATGGCCCCTGCCATAGGTCACAAGTTCCTGCAGCGTATACACGGGCAGAGATGAGTGAACCATCAGTGCCGAAACTGACTCGGCCATCAAGGCGATCGGGATGAGATCCTTTGACGGATCGTATGGCGGATTTGGCGTGATCGCCGGGGTGATGACGAGTTCGCTTGTCGTTCCGGCGAGCAGGGTGTAGCCGTCGGGCTTTGCATGAGCAACGGCCGACGCGGCGATCAGTCCACCGCCACCGCCTTGGTTTTCAATGACGATGTTACCGAGATGCGGCTTGGCGTGCTCGGCCCACAGCCGCGCCACGATGTCCACGACCCCGCCCGCCGATCGCGGGACAACAAGACGGATTGGCTGCCTGGGGTACTCCGCGTCGGCAGCGGCCGCCAAAGACGGGAGGCAGGCGGCACCGAAGGCCGCTATTCCTCCCACCAGAATGTCACGTCTGCGCATGGATGCACGCGTGCGATTACGTTTCGGCGACAGCTTATGGACCGCCTACCAGGTTGTCCATCGGCATCTCTATCGGTCTCATGCCGCACATCCTTGTAGCGCACGGCGGACGCCCCTGAGTAGGGCGCAATAGCGAAGCGATTGCGCCGGGGGACGGCGGATTACGCTGCGCTGAACTAATCCGCCCTACGATCACGCCACGATCAGCAGCGCATCCGTGTCGAGATAATCGGACAGCATTTCGCAGCCATTTTGGGTCACCAGCAACATGTCCTTGTTTTGCATCCCGAACCCAAACCCGGTCTCATAGATGAGCGGCTCGACGCCGAGCACCATTCCGGCCTCAAGCGGCCGATCCTCGGTTGGGCCAAGATACGGATCTTCATGGAGGTGCAATCCGATGCCGTGGCCGACAAATGAGATCGGTGGCAGGTCAAGGTCGGCAAGTTTCTTGACGTAAAGCTCGTAGATCCTCTTGGTCGATGCGCCGGGCTTGATCACATCCAGCAGAAGGTGCTTGCATTCGGTCAGCTTCGCCCAGATGCGCTCAGCGTGCGGCGGCGCGACGCCGACCGCCGCAGTCCGGCAAACCCCGGCGTGATAACCGGCGATCATGGGGAAGATCTCGACCCGGCATACGTCGCCGCGTTTAAGAACGCGGTCGGTCGGGCCGACGTTGGGAAACACGCTGCGTTCGCCGGTCGCCACGATCATCAGCTTGAAGTATTCGGCGCCCAGCGTATAGACGCCGCGTGTCAGCGCCGCCGCAATGTCCATCTCGGTCGATCCGGCGCCGACCGCCTGATAGGCTTGCGTAATCGTTTGGTCCGCGATCCGCGAGAGGCGGCGCAGGGTTTCGATCTCCGCGGGCGTTTTAATCTCGCGTAGCCGCGACAGGAGGCGTTGCGCGGGAATGAAGCTTGCCTGGGGCAGCAGATCCTGAAGCGCCGCAAAGTCTCCGGCTGGAAGATAGTCCATCTCGATGCCGATGCGCGCCGCATCAAGACCATGTTTGCGCAGCAAGTCAGCAAGTGCATTCATTGCGTCGAATTTAAATTCGCGCCATACGGCAATTTGGGTGCCCGGCGGAGCCTTCGCGCGGATCGTGCTTGACTCCATATCGACGCTGACGAGCGATGTCCGGCCGTCAGCCGTGACGAGCGCCATGGCATGGCGCCAGCGCATCAGCGGTTGCGTCGGCGACAGGAATCCGGTGACATAAGCGAAATTTTCCGGCGATATGGCTATAACGGCATCGAACGCCGCCTCATGCATGGCGCGGACCAGCCGGGCAATCACATCCTGACGCATCCGCTATCCCACTTTTACGACATCAACGGTGTAACGACTGATTTTCGCCTCATCGACCGGAATGCCCATGCCGACGCCCGTCGGCAGATCGATCGCGCCGTCAACGAAGCGCATCGGCCCTGCGATCAGATCGTCGCGGTAATAAATGCCTGCCACGTTGCCGGACTGCGCTTGCGCGGGCATGGACACCGGCACCACACAGGACAAGACAACCGGCGTGGCGGCCGCGGCAAGTTGCAGATTGGCCAGATTGCCAACGCCGGTCTCAACCGATCCATTGACATTGCAAATGATGCCCGCAGCCCGCGCAACCGCCGCTACCTCCATGGCGCGATAGAGCCCACCGGGCTTGGTGGTGTAGATCGAGACGATCTGTGCCGCGCGCTTCTCGATGATCTCAATCACGTCGTGCGCATTCCAGGCGCTCTCATCGGCCATCACCGCCACATCGATCGCACGCGCGACCTCTGCCAACCGCTCGATACCTTCCACGGGCTGCTCGAAATAGATCAGATCGCTTTGCTCCATGCGGCGAAATGTGCGGACAGCCTCGCCGACGGTGCGATAGCCCTGATTTGCGTCGACGCAGAGCGCGATGTCCGAGCCGACCGTGTCCCGGATCCGACGCACCATTTCGACGTCGCGATCTGGTTCCACACCTACTTTGATTTTGATCGTGCGAACGCCTTCGCGTGTCGCCTGCGCCGCTTCGCGCTCCGCTTCCTCGAACCCGATGAGACCGATGGAATGAGTTACGGGAATTTTGCGGCGCAGCGCCCCACCAAGGAGGCGATGGACCGGAAGGTCGCACTGCTTGCCCGCTAAATCATAGGCGGCGAATTCGAGGGCCGCCTTGGCGTACGGGAAACCCTTGATAGCCCGGTCCATCCGCTCGTGAATTTCGACTATTTCGCCGGGTATGCAGCCACGAATGGCGGGCGCAAGGTATTGTGATATTACACTGACGGTTGTGCCAGGCGTCTCCCCGAAATAACGACCGAACTCGCCGCCCCAATCCTTGAGGACAGGCGCTTCGCCCCAGCCGGCCAGACCATTTTCGTCGGCAATCTTGACCAGGACATAGCCGCCGATCGGTTCGGTCAAGCCCGTCCATTTATGTTCGCGACGAGTCGGAAGGGAGACGCGACGCAGTTCGAACGACGCAATGGGTAAATCAACCATGTTTTATCTAGCTGCGACCATCACGACAGGCATAACAATCCGATTGATCGGATACAATGGCCTTCAGATTGGAGAAAGCTGCCCAACCAAGCCGCGGCGAGCCGATGGCGAGCATGGATGCGACGTGAGGCACTTGGCGAGCTCGGCTTTGTTCCTCGGTTCTCGTCCGCCCCCTTCGGGTTTGGTGAATAGGACTCCGTGCGCTGTGTTGGGTGATATCTCGTGAGACTGATACCATGGTGAATCTCTGGGCCCGGAAGTCGATCGCAGTCCTTGAGGCGGAGGCGCAGGAACGAGATGTTCAGAGGCTGACCGCGCACGACGGCGTGCCGCTCAAACGAACGCTGTCGGCCGTCAGCCTTGTGAACCTTGGCATTGGCGCCATCATCGGTGCCGGAATATTTGTGTTGACCGGACATGCGGCCGCAGCAAATGCCGGGCCGGCGATCACCATATCGTTTGCGCTGGGTGCGATTGCCTGTGGCTTTGCCGGCCTGTGCTACGCGGAAATGGCCTCGACCGTGCCGATCGCGGGTAGCGCCTATACCTATGCGTACGCGACCATGGGCGAGTTCATCGCATGGATCATCGGCTGGGACCTGATCCTGGAATATGCGCTCGGCGCCACTACGGTCGCGATCGGGTGGTCAGGTTACGTCGTCAGCCTGCTTAGGGACTTCGGGATCGTGGTGCCCAACGCATTTGCCGGATCGCCGTTCGCCTATGACGCGGCGAGCCGGGTGTGGCACGCGACCGGGGCGCTCATCAACATGCCGGCTGCCCTGGTGGTCGTCGCAATTTCCGCTCTCCTGGTCGTCGGTATTCACGAATCGGCGCGGCTCAACAGCATCATCGTCGTGATCAAGGTCGCGATCGTCATCGTTTTCATCTTGACGGGCGTCTGGTTCGTCAGCACCGACAATTGGGTGACGGCGAGCAATCCCGAGGGCGCCTTCGTTCCGCCCAATATTGGTCCAGGCCAGTACGGCTGGGGCGGCATCGTGCGCGGCGCCGCGGTGGTCTTCTTTGCCTATATCGGGTTCGACGCGGTATCGACGGCCGCGCAGGAGGCGAAGGACCCCAAGCGCGATATGCCGATCGGAATTCTCGGATCGCTGCTTATTTGCACTCTGCTCTACATGGCAGTCGGGTTCGTGCTCACCGGTATCGTGCCGTTTGACAGGCTTAATGTTCCGGATCCCATCGCGGTCGGCGTTGATGCAATCGGCATGGGATGGCTTGGTCCGATCGTTAAGCTCGGCGCGGTTCTCGGGCTGACCTCGGTTATTCTGGTCCTGCTGCTCGGGCAAGCGCGCATTTTCTACGCGATGGCGCGCGACGGTCTGCTTCCGCCGTTCGCGGCGCGGGTTCATCCGCACTTTCGTACGCCACACGTCACCACCATCGTAACCGGGGTCGTAGTGACTGTGCTCGCCGGCTCGCTGCCGATCGGACTCGTCGGCGAACTGGTTAGTATCGGGACGCTTTTTGCCTTCACCATCGTCTGCGTCGGCGTGCTTGCGCTCCGCTTCATCCAGCCGGCGCTCGCGCGTCCATTCAAGACGCCGATAGTCTATTTCGTGGCACCCGCTGGAGCGGCCTCGTCCGCGTTCCTGATGTTCGGGCTACCCTTCGACACCTGGGTCCGCTTTGTGGCATGGCTCGTGATCGGACTTGGCGTGTACGCGCTGTACGGCGCCACGCATAGCAGAGTTGGAAGGGGATAAATCACAGTAGGGCGCGTTCCTGGTCATGAACCATTTCGGCAACATTGCCCGGTTTGACCCGCGCAAGCCCGCGGGTGACGAGCAAAGCGCGGGTCGATTTCGCCGGGACGCGCTGTGGCAAGTCCCTTCTCATGATGGAACTCCTCGAAAAACCATAATCCTGACCCAACGTTCTTGGTCTGCTCTGAATTCGAGGGCCCATTTCAGCTCCGCGGGTAAAAGCAGGTGTTAGAGGTGCAGAGACGCCCTATATGTTGAGGGAACCCTCTGCTCGTACCGCCTGCTGTGAGTGGTGGTCATGCGATCGAATCGTGCCGGTGCGTTGATGGTCGCGCTTACCTCGGCTGCGCTGGTGTCTCCGGCGGCCGCCCAGCGCAGCCATGGCCAGGGAGGCACGAGTACGTCGGCCCGCAGCTTCTCCACGCCGCCATTCCATTTTTCGGCGCCCGCACCTCACTTCTCGGCGCCGACCCCCCGCTTCGCGGCACCGATGCATCGCTTCTCAGCACCTGCGTCAAGAATCGTGCCGCCCGCGGCCGGGCCCCATGTTGTTGCGCCGGGCGTGGTTGCTCCAAATGCCATCACGCCTCATGTTGCCGCCCCCTTTGCCGCTTCGCCTGGCGTCGGGGCCATGCCAAATGTCGCGCCTTCCTACAGCTTTGGTCCAGGAGCATCGGCCCACAACCCGGACGTGGCCGGGTCATTGCAGAGCACCATTCGCGGCCACAATGGTGGGGTGATCCTGCGCAATCCGGGATACGCCAGCATCCCGGCGCGCGACCCTGCCGGCCGCGTGCTGGCACAAGCGACGTTCGCCGGCCGATTTGCGCATGCGATTGTGTCGGGGGGTGATCGCCGCCGCCATCACTTCGGCCGCGTGATCGGCTTTTTCGGCCCGGTATTCTGGCCGTACGCGTACGACGATCTCATTGACTACACCTTTTCCCCCTACGCCTACGACACGTTCTGGCCTTACGCCTATGATGACGTGATCGATGGCATCTACGGCCCCTACGCTCCCGACTATTCCGACTACGCCTCCGCTCCCGACGATACTGCGGGCGGCACCGTTTATGTGTACGGCGATGGGACGGGCGCATGGCTGGCGCGCGGCGCGCGTCCGTCGGGAGCGGCGCCGGCGGCAAGCGCGAACCAAATCTGTTCCGGGCAGATCGAAGGGCTTGCCGACGTTCCGATCGAGCGGATTGCCCAACAGGTTAAACCTAATCAGGACCAGCAGGCGCTGCTCGAAGAACTGAGGGCAGCTACGTCGCAAGCGCTCGATGTCCTGCGGGCCGCATGCCCCACCGAACTGCCCAGCACGCCGACCGGTCGGCTGGCCGCCGTGCGCAGCCGGGTCGATGCGATGTTGCAGGCTGTGCGCTTGATCGACCCTGCGCTGCAAAAGTTCTATCAGGCGTTGAGTGACGAGCAGAAGGAACGCTTCAACGCCACTGCCGCCCAACACCTTGGAATCGGCGAAAACCAGAGGCCGGACCCGGCGCAGCCGTGCAACGAGGCGAATGCTGCCAATCTGCCGCTCACAACGATCGAGCAGACACTGCGACTGAACGATGCGCAACAGGTGAACCTCAATGTGCTGAAGGAGGCCTCCGTCAAGGCGGGCGATATTCTGAAAGCGAACTGTCCGAGCGAACCGGCGCTGACGCCGACGGCGCGCCTCGCCCAAATGAAACGGCGGCTAGAGGCCATGGTCCAGGTGCTGGACACGGTGCAGCCGGCGCTGGTGAGCTTCTATGGTTCGCTCGACGATGAGGGCAAGGCGCGCTTCAATCGGTTTGCTGTAACAGCGCCCTGAGGGTTTCCCGGAAAGTTGTTCGCGACTCAGCTCAGAACATCCGGTGTCAAAGATAGCGCTTGATGGCGATCTCGACCCAGCGGCTCGTGGCCGGCGCGAGTACATTCAAAGCCAGCGCAAAAGGCGCTTGGCGAGGGTTGACGAAACTCCACGCGATGGCGAGCAGCGAGCTGCCGATCAGGAAGGCAAGCGAAACCTGTCGATTGCGCAGGAATCTGTCCTTTTCGATCTGAGGGGTATGGTGTAGCAGCGCGAAGGACACGATGCCGATCAGCACCGTGTTGCCGGCGTAGAGCCAAATAGCTGGTGCGAGCGCGGCAAATCGGCCGACCACCGTGGTGGTGAATGGCACGCAGGTGATCAGCAGCAGGTAGACCAGGAACCACCGGAAATAGGTGCGGCCAAAACCTTCTGCGTTGGTGCGCACCCCAATGCCGGATACCCAGCGCGAACCCAGCACCAGGAAGCTCAGCACATAAGGACCGAAGTTCGGCAATAAGGCATAAAGGCCTCGCAACAATTCATCGGCATTTTGCGGATGAAAGTTCTCCGGCAGACGCAGGTCGAGGACCAAGAGCGTCATCGCGACGGCGAAAATGCCGTCGGTCAGGGCATCAAAGCGCGCCTTGGGATACATGGGTGTGCGTGCCGCGAAGCTGGCGGACTGGTTGGGTCATCCAGAGGCTAGCAGGTAAAATCAGTGCAGAAAACGCCTCGCCGGACGGCGGATGTCGGTACCGCCAGATATCAGTGCTTTGATCTCTCGGCGCTCTTATGAAGAGACTCGACGAACCTGGCTGTATCCCGATCGTCCGGCGTCATCCTGACCAGACGCTCTCCATATTCGAGGGCGGTGGCGAGATCTCCGGCGTCCCGGCTGAACGTGATTACCGCAAGAAGGATGTTTCGATCTTCCGTCTCTCGATTTAAATACGCTTTGAGCGCCGCGATTGCCTCCCCCCCGTGGCCGGACGAATGCAGCGCGACAGCGTAGACGTAAAGATACCGTGCGCGGTGCGGTTCGAGGTCGGCGGCGCGGCGCAGCTCTGCCACGGCTTCGTCGGTCCGCTTGAGGCGCGTGAGCACAAGCCCTAATGCGTGATGCAATCCGGCATCCCGTGAAGACGCGTCAATCGCCGCACGCAAAACGCGCTCGCCGTCGCCATCGCGGCCGAGCTCCCGGTACAGATCCGCGAGATTGATGGCTGCCGGAGCAAATTGCGGGCTCAGCCGGAGCGCGGCCTCGTATTCGGACTCGGCTTCCGGGAAAAGACGGCGCCGCACGTAGAAATCGCCGAGTGCAGAATGCGCTTCCGGACGATCGGCGTTGAGACGCTGGGCGGCGATGAATTCGGCGGCCGCACCATCAAAACGCTCGCGATCGGCGGGAGGCTGGTTCGTCGTGGGCACCGAGGCGAGGAGCGCCGCGGCTTTGATGCGCACACCGCGGATCGGGTCGGACAGCAGAGGCGAAACCCGCGGCCACATCCGCGACGCTGGAGCGCGCTCCAGCATATCAAGCGCACCGATGCGCACCATCGGATCGGGATCCGACAACCCGTCCTGTGCCAGGCTGATGTTCGACCGCGACAAGTGCGATGCAAGCTCGGTCAGCGCACTTGCGCGGGCAAGCGCCGGGACACCGTGGTCAGCAGCAACCTTGCCAAGCAAGGCGGCCGCGTCGTTTCGGCCCCTCCACGCTGCGTGGAAAGCCTCCGCATAATTTTGCAGGCCTTTTCGGCCGGGACCGTGCCAATTTTCGATCGCGGCAGCCGCCCATTCCGCGGTCTTGTCGGCGTGACAACCATTGCACGTATTCGGCGTTGCAAGCTTTGCCGACACGTCGGGTCGGGGAACCCGGAAGCTGTGGTCGTGCCGGCCGTCAATCACCATGTAGACCCGTTCCAGCATGTGGCACGATGCGCATGAGAGCGGCGGATTGACTGCCGCATGGCGGTGATGGCTGGAGGCGCCGTACTTCTCGAAAGCATGGCATTGCAGGCAGACGCCGTCGCCCGGTGCGCGCAGTTTGGCGCTGTGCGGTTCGTGACAGTCGCTGCACGTGACGCCCGCCGCGAACATGCGGCTCTGTTTGAACGATGCGTAATTGTACACCTCATCAAGCATCTGACCGTCAGGCTGGAAAAGACTCTGTGTCAGCGGCGAGATGACGTGCGTATCGGAGAGCCACTGGCCAGGAACCCAATTCTCCGAGATCACGCCGCGGCGCGCGTGACAAAGACCGCAGGTTTCGACCTCCTTGCGCAGGCGCGCCGGCGCGATCCGCCGTCTAGCGCTGCCGGTCCGTGAATCGATCGGCCAAGTTACGTCCTGCCGTTCGTCGAACGACACCGACAGGCCTTTGCTCGGCTCGTCACTTCTCAGAAACGCCAACCAGCCTTGCTTTTCACGCGCCCAGGCGACATGAGCCGAGCCGCGTCCGTGGCACGCCTCGCACCCGACGCTGACTTCTGCGAAAGTGGTGGCAAATCGACCGGTCGTCGCATCATAGTTCTTGCGCACGCCGGTCGAATGGCATTCTGCGCACATGAAATTCCAGTTCTGGTTCAGGCCAGTCCAATGCAGGACGTCGCCGTTCTTGATCTCCTCGTTCGGATAGAGATGAAACCAGCGTTGGCCGCCCCTGTCCCCGGGTCGATTGTCCCAGGCGATCGACAGCGCCTGCAAGCGGCCGTCGGGAAATTCGATCAGGTATTGCTGGAGCGGATCGATGCCGAAAGTGTACTTCACCTCGAAGGTGGCAATCTTGCCGTCCGGTCCATCGGTCGCGACGAGGAACTTTCCGCCCTGGCGAAAAAAGCGCGACTTCACGCCGTAGTACTCGAAGCTCGCATCCGAAAAATCGCCGAGCACTGATCGCTCGCTCGCGTGCGCCATCGCGTGGCGATGCTGGGAGTGGCTCCACATCTGGGCTTCCACCGGGTGACAATCGGCGCAGGTCTCGCTGCCGACGAAGATTGGGCCGGATAGGTCCTCAATTGGCTTAATCGGCTCAATCCGCTTATTGTCGCTCAAGAGCTGAAATGCGATGCCGGTTGCGACGATGGCGGTGGCAGCGAGTGCGGCCGCAATCCAAATCCATCGCTTCGACAATGCGCTGCGTTCACTGGCACGTGGTGCGCTAGCCCGCGGCAGCCCTGTTGGCCCCATGTCGCGCCGCCTCAACAACGACACGCCCCAAAAGCAACGGGAGGAAGGCCAATCCATGCGGCATTTGACGAAACAATCGTGTGTTGCACCTCTGCGACTGCCCGCCTGCATGCCCTCGGGTTGCCGGCGCGGTCGGCGAGACGTGCGCGCGTCATGCCGTGCGTGACAGCCATAATCGTGTGCGTCCAGAGGCCGCCCACTCTCGCCTCAGCCGCCGCGACTGAGGCCGGCGTTGGCTGTCGATGCATCGTGGCATTGATGCTCTCAGGTGCGCTCGGGCCGGTGGCCGCTCTTTGTGCGAGCATGGCATCGACGGCGCCCTGCAGGTGCGCGATCTCAAGCGAGCACGGACCGGCGTAACTGCTTGATATCGACATGGCGGTTGCGGCGGCAGTCAGGAGTACGAAGCGCGGAAGGGTCATATCTTGCCTCCTCGAACGAACACCCCGCGACGAATTTCGACGCATCTTCTCGTCGGTTAGCCGAAACTCGCTTCTTTTCAGCGCGCGCACTACAGGTTGTACATGCTCTTGGCGGTGTCGAGCGCACGCATGCAGCCATCGCGATCGCCGCGCGCGTCGAGCTCCCTGGCGCGCGCCATAACGGTGTCGAACGCTGCTCGCGCCCGCTCCGTCGCCTGCTTCAATGAACCAGGGGTCGGTTGGTGACTCAGCTGTGCGCCAACCGATTGGTTCGCCGTTGGCCCGGCATTGGGGCTGCTTGCCGACTCGCGTACGGCCTTTTCGAATTGCGCGATTTGATTGCTGCAAGGGCCTGCATGCGTCGGCGCGACGTTGAGGATCAAGGCTGCCCCGACTGCGAGAGATGCGATCAGTTTTCCGGTCATGGTTCGGTTCCTCCGTGCGTCCATGCGTGTGTACCGGCATGCAATGCTGGCCACCCGAGGCGCCGGATCACATCAGCACGTCTCCGTTCGTAGAACGCGCCGCGAGGATATCCGTTCGACGTCGTTGCCGACCGTCCCTCCTGTGCCTTCCCGGCGAGCGGCGGATGGCGGGAGGGAAAACGGCGCGCGGGTCAGGCCCGCGGGCGACGAACAAGTGCGGATCAACTTCATCGGGGCGATTTAGTCGCTCGCGTGAGCGGCCTGCTTCACCTCCTCGAGAACCTGACTGAGGTTGTAGGATTCGGCGGCCTGCAGCGGAGGGAACTTCTGGTATGACAGCAAGTGCTCCTCCCACAGCCGCTGGCCAATCGGCAGCATGTTCCAGTCGTAGATGTAGGCGGTGCTCGGGGCGCCGAGCGCACCACCGATGCTCATTGCGGTCTTCTGCTCGGTGCCGACCGCCTGCTCGAACGGGTCACGCTTGATGTTCTGCACCAAGGTGAAGTGGAAGGTGGTGAGCGGCAACAGCCAGCCAGCTGGGCCTGGCTGCGACATCGCGTAGTACATTTTCCAATTCTTGTAGCGTACCGCAGACGGCGTCGCGCCCGAGAAATAGAAGAAGTGATCGCGCGCCGACTTGTCGGATTTGCCTTCGAGGAAATCGCGCTGGTCGAAGCCGTCGAGTGTGGTCTTGACGATGCCGGGATATTGGCCAGCCTCGATCTGTCGCTTCAGGCCGTCACCCTTGGGCCCCCCGGCGATGTCGACGAAGGTGGGCAGCCAGTCGAGGGCGGCGAACAACTGGTGGTGAACGGTGCTTGGCTTGATGACGCCCGGCCAGCGGATCACCATTGGGGCACGGTAGCCGCCTTCCCATGCCTGGCCTTTCTGTCCCTTGAAGGGCGTGACCCCACCATCCGGGAAGGTGACCGCTTCGGCGCCGTTGTCGGTAGTGAAGACGACGATGGTGTTGTTGGTCTGGCCCATGTCGTCGAGCTTCTTGAGGACGACGCCGATGTTGTCGTCCATCTGCTTCATTCCGGCTTCTTGAATGCCCCAGTCCTTGCCGCCGCGCTCGCCCAGCATGGCTTCGTATTTGGGCGACAGCATCGTGGTGACGTGCATTCGAGCCGGGTTGTACCAGACGAAGAACGGCTTACCGGTCTTCTTCGGGTCATTGCGGTCAAGGAAGTCGACGACCTTATCGGATATCTCCTCGTCCACGGTCTTCGACCGCTCCAACGTCAGCGGGCCTTCGTCGCTGCACATCTGGTTGTTCTCTGTACCGTCAGATGATTTGCACCAGAGGACGTTCCTCGGCGGCGTCAGACAGACGGTTGTCTTCGGATCGACCGCACCAGGCACCTCCGGAATTCCGGGGATTGGAGTGTTCTTGCAAGGCGGCGCAACCGTCTGCATGAGCGGCGTCTTATTAATATCGGGGAAGCTCACCTGCTGCATGGCATCGAGGTGATAGAGATAGCCCCAGTATTCCTGAAAACCGTGCGCTGTCGGCAGGGAAGCGGTATGATCGCCCAGGTGATTCTTGCCGAACTCGCCAGTGTTGTAGCCAAGATCGATCAAGAATTTGGCGAGCGCCGGTGTGCCCGGTCGCAAATAGGACGGGCTCCCCGGCAGTTGCGGTGGAATCATCCCGGTGCGCAGCGGATACATGCCAGTGAAGAAGGCGTTGCGGCCCGACGTGCAGCTTTGCATCGCGACATAGTCCACGAACATCGCGCCTTCGTGGCCGATGCGGTCGATGTTTGGCGTTTCGCCGACCATCAGGCCGCGGTGATAAATGCTCGGCTGCATCCAGCCGATGTCGTCACCCATGATGAAGAGGATATTGGGCTTTTGTTGCTGCTGCGCAGAAGCCGGCATGCTCGCTGCCATCACGGTGGCTAACAGTGCGAGCAGACCGAGGCAGACTTTCCTGGTTATATTCATGATTTACCTCAGCAATGCTGCCCGAAACGGGCTGGCGGTCGACGCCCGACGACGATCACGTTCGACGCCGCTCCCCACGCGGCGAGGCCGTAGGCGAGGGTGTACGCGTTGCGCTCGCGTCACCCCCGCTTTTGGATCGCCTAAGTTCGCGAAAACACTTTTCCGACAAATACTCCGCTTTTGTCGGAAACGGTGCTCCGGCTTGACGGCGTTGCCGCTTCGTGCGTGCTCAGTGAATTCTCAACGTTCGAACGTGTTCCGCAAATCGCCGGTTTTCATCGCAGGATTTAATTGCCGACTATCTCAAATCAGAAATAATTACGTTCAGTATCGAAAAGATATATCTATACAACCATGACAAGTACTAATCAGTTATGTTTAGTGTGCAACATTATCGCGACCACTGGCCGATTTGAGTCGACGCCGAGCCATCTATTGCCGTCACTAGCGCGCTTGGCTGCGGGTCCATCTGCTTCGCGCAGGTTTTGCTAACCTGATGGATAAGCGGGTCATGCCAGCGCATGATGACCCGGATCAAAACGGAGCGGGATCCGCCGCAGTCTGGCTTGACAATGGTGTCATGAGCGCTGGCGGACGCCAACAGGTGCCCTGGGCCACCAGGTATTGCAGGAACTTTTGAACCCATAAAATGTTCAAAGCTGCAGGTGGGTTGCGGGCGAAAGCGACGACAATCGCTTGAGCACGTAAGCATGTTTGCCATCACGAGGAGGTTTATATGTCCCGTCAGTTTATTATTGCGCTCATAGCGGCTGCGGCGTTTGGCGCTGCGGCGCTTGCCCCGACGTCGGCATCGGCCTGGGGCGGTGGATGGGGCTATGGTGGATGGGGCTACGGCGGGTGGCGCTCCAGCGGATGGGGCTACAGTCGATGGAGTTACGGTGGATGGGGTTACCCGAGGGCGGCCTTCCGCGGCTACTATGCCCGGTGGGGTTACGCGAGCGATTGGTGCTATTAACGGGCATCCGGCGAACGATTCAGGAGGGCGTCGTCGCAATCCTATGTCATCCTCGGGATGAGGTCAGAAGCACCCGTCCTTCCGCGGGCATGACTCCGTAGCGAGAGCCATTGGATTAGTCCATTCGGCTGCGCCATTGGGACTTCCCGCGGCGTGAGCCGTCTGTTAAGTTACACTCCATCCAGAGTTTGTCTGGGAAAACCGTTGCTTGGCGGTTCGCGACTTTGCCGGGTGAAACCGGTGAGCGACGAACGCCAAATAACAAATTGAGGCTGGGAGGAAATATGATTGACACCCCACGTGGTGCGCTGTTCGCGCGCGCCTTCGAACCAACCAAATGCAAGCTGTTACGATTTAGTAGCGTGACCCTTCTGGCGATGAGCGTGCTGGGTGCACCCACGACCGTAGAGGCGCGCATCACGCAAATCACTATTCTGAACCGAGGCATCGCATTTGGCGGCTATTCGTTTCCCCTCATAGGTCAGTATGAGTTCATCACCGGGTTTGCAACAGGGGAAGTTAGTCCATCAAACCCCCAAAACGCTATCATCACCGACATCCAGCTCGCGCCAAGAAACGCGAACGGCAATGTCGTCTATCAACATAATTTTTACATCCTGAAGCCGCTGGATCTCAGTCACGGCAATCATAAAATGATGTACGAGCCGCCTAATCGCGGAAACAAGACTTACCAAACGCTGAACAACACGCCGACCGGCAACAACGATCCTGCCGCGCTCACCGATCCTACGGTTCTCGGAGATTCGTTCCTGTGGTCGCGCGGCTATACGACGGTCTGGAGCGGCTGGGAAAACAATCTCGGCGCGTTGACGGGTTTGACAGCGACCGCATCGCTGCCGGTCGCGGTCGGCCCAGGAAACTCAACGCTCACGGGCCCGGGCTATGAATATATCGTCACGGGCGCGGCCACGTTTACGCTGGCTTACCCCGCGGCCTCAGGAAACCAGGGTGCGCCGAACGCCGTACTGACGCATCGCGTTCATCTCGATGACACACCGCAGGTCGTCCCAACCACCGGTTGGGCATACACCGACGCAACCAACACTGCGATCAAGCTGACGACGGGGAATTTCGTCAACAACGATATCTACGAATTCTCCTATATTGCAAAGAACCCGACTGTGAATGGTTTGGGGCTCGCGGCCATCCGCGACTTCAATTCGTTCCTGCGCTACGCCGCCAAGGATGACTTCGGCACGCCAAACCCGCTCGCCGGCAGCATCGAGCGCATCTACACGGAGACATCATCGCAGCCGGCCCGGACGCTCAACGACTTCACCCACCTGGGCTTCAATGAGGATGAGAACCACAGGAAGGTCTTCGACGGCATGATGCAGTGGATTGGGGCCGGCGACGGCCTCAACATGAATTACCGGTGGTCACAAACCAAGCGCACCGAACGCAACCGCCAGGAAGAGCTCTATCTTGAGGGACTGTACCCGTTTGCAAACGTGCCGACCTTCGATCCGATCTCCAAAACCAGCGACTGGCGCTACAAGAGATGCGAACAGACGCACACCTGTCCGCTCGCGGTGGAGTTCTATTCGGCGAACGAATACTGGGTGAAAGCCGGCTCGCTGATGAGTACGGACCCGACGGGACGATATGACTTGCCGGACCATCCGCTCACGCGACTGTACCTGCTGTCGAGCAAACAGCATGGGGGCGCCGGGGACCCCACCTCGAAGGGGCTCTGCCAGCAATTCCTCAACCCGCTCGACTCGGCCCCGGTGCAGCGGGCGCTGTGGATTGCTCTCGATGAATGGTCGACGCGCGGCATCAGCCCGCCGGATTCCCAAGTTCCGAAGCTCAAGGACGGCACGCTGGTGCCGCCGTTGCCGCAGTCGCGGGTGGGATTCCCAAATATCCCCGGCGTCACCTACACGGGATTGAAAACGACGCGCTACCGCTTCAATTACGGGCCGGATTTCTACCAGACATTCATTCCGACAATAAATCCGCCGGTGATCACGCCGCCCTACGAGGACAATCCCGCGAACGGTCCGATCTATCCGAGCTATGTGCCGAAGACCGACAGCGACGGCAATGATATAGCCGGCATCCGGCTGCCGGAGCTGACGGTGCCGCTCGCGACCTACACGGGTTGGGGGCTGCGTTCGGGCGTCTGGGCGAATGACGGATGCGAAGCATCTGGCCAGTATATCCCCTTCAAGGCAACGAAGGCCGAGCGCATCGCTGCGGGAGATCCGCGTCCGTCCGTAGAGGAGCGCTATCATTCCTACACGCAGTATCGAAACCAGGTCGTGGCAGCAGTCGATCGGCTGGTCAGACGTCGCTTCATGATCTGCGATGATACCCAGGACATCGTGACACGACTCCTGAAGGCGGGGCTCGCGGCCGGCGTGCCGGCGCCGGCGCCGGACGAGGATGCATCGCCACCGAATCCGGTGCCGGCATGCATCGGACACATGCCGCTCCACTATCACTACCACCTGGGTTATGATCACGATCATGACCGTGGTCATGACTAGAGCCGATTTCAAACGCTTTGGATCACTCACGGACGTCGTCGCCGGCTCGTCCCGGCGACCGCCCCTCCCCGCTCGCGGGGAGGGCAGGGTGGGGGGCAAGCACAATCGCGGTGGCTGGCACAATCCCGGCCACCGCGCTGCCGGCAAAGGGAGGAATTCATGAGGCACGTATTCACGACTGCGCTCGTTACCGGGGCTTTCGCGCTGCCGCCGCGCAAGAGCGTTACCCGGCGCTCAGTCCGGACCAGCTGAGCCCGGAACAGAAGGCCTACGTCGAAAATCTGCAGAAGCCGCCGCGTAACAACACCACCGCTTTGAAGAACCCGCCCTTCAAGGTCTATATGCGCAGCCCCGACCTCGCCAGCAAACTGGAGGCGGTGTCGGACTACGTGCGCTGGGGCACCGGGCTGCCGCCGCGGCTCACCGAGCTCGCAATCATGATCACGGCGCGGCAATGGTCGAGCCAATGGATCTGGCGCGGTCACTACCGGGCGGCGGTGCGCGGCGGTCTTGATCCGAGCGTCGGCGCCGACATCGCGGCCGGCAAGCGCCCGGACAAAATGAAAGAGGATGAGACGATCCTCTACAATTACGCGACGGAAATGTATCGCGACAAGGCAGTGTCGGACGCAACCTACGCGGCCGCCGTCAAGCAATTCGGCGAGAAGGGCCTCATCGATCTGGTTGCCACCATGGGCTATTACGACACCGTGGCGATGACGCTGATCACCGCCAAGGCCGTTGCCCCGAAGGAAGAAGATGTGCCGCAGCTTGCGGCGCTGCCGAGATAGATCAACCACATCATTGAGCGACGTCGTGGCCGGGCTTGTCCCGGCCACGACGGTTTTAGTCAGGCCGTGTACTCATAATCCGCTGCGCCTATGCGGCCGACGTCCGCTTCGCTCCGAGAACGCGTAGTGAAGTCCGTCTTTAGCGCGGCAGTTTTCCAGCGAGACATGCTCGCATGAATGCGTTGAAGTGAGCTTCCGGATTGTTGTTGGGCCCTTGTCCCGGCGTTGTACCCCGCTCCACGGCCAGGGCCTCGCAATTGTTGTAATCTGGCGTTACGCGCTTCGACGGCTTGTGCTTCGCGGCAGCGAGGGCCGGCATTGCGATGCTTGCCAACAGCACCACCACAACTGCAAGAAATCTCGAACGCATAGGTTTCTCCTCTGATTTGCGCCTCGATCTCTGGCCGTCTAACTTCGCTTCATTGCAGTTCGATTACATTTGCAGACTGATCTGCGCAAATATCATAGTTGAACTGCGTTCCATTGGCGCGCCGATCATCGCCAGGGGATGGCCGCGTCTGTATCGATGCGCGCTTTAACGCGTCGCTCGCCTACGATCGTCGGGTAGCTCCCAGCCAAACACGCTCCGGCCGTCGTAACTGTGTGAGCGTTCTCGTTCCTGCGCTATCAGTTCTTCCACCGAAGGCCCGGTTGCGAAACGCTCCAATTTTCTTGCTTCGTCGTCGAGCCGCTTGAGCGCGCCAAGTTCCTCATCCTGACCGAGCTTGGCCTTGTGAACGGCCGATTTCAGCACGCGGATGGTTTCGTCATAGACCTTCAAGGGCACCGGGAATGGATGGCGATCCTTGCCGCCGTGCGCGAACGAAAATCGCGCCGGGTCGGAAAAGCGATAGGGCGCGCCATGGATCACTTCGGCGACCATCGCCAGGGCACGAACTGTCCGCGCGCCGACTCCCGGCGTCAACAGGAGTTCGGCGAAATCGGCAGGTGCGCGATCCGCTGCCGCTGCGAGGGTTCCATGGAGCCTGCGCGCATGGACATCGCTGGCGCGGACATCATGATGCTCAGGCATGACCAGGTGTGGCAGCAGTTCCTGCTCGGATCGCGACGGGGCGGCGCGCTCCGGCAAGTCGGCTTCCAGCGCTGCCACTTGCCGCGAAATGCCGTCCGGCCCGAGCCGTGTAAGCAGTTCGAGCTGGGTGCGTCGGGAAGTATCGGCACGGTGGTCCGTGAGGTTCACGATAATGCCTTGGGCGGGGCCTTCGATTGCCGCGTGCGGCTCTTCTACGAAGCTCTTAAGGCCTTGCGAAAGCCAGTGATAGCGGCGCGCCTGCTTGCGCTCGCCATTCATCCCCTGTTGCACCACCACCCAGCTTCCGTCGTCGGCGACAATGAAGCCATGCAGGTAAAGGTCAAAGCCATCCTGGACCGCGGCACTGTCCACCTTGGCGACAAGGCGGCTTGCGGTCGCCAGCGCTGCTCCGTCGAATCCCACGCGGTCTCCGATCGCGACCAGCTCCTGGGGCGTCTGACGCGAATGCTTTCCGCGGCCGCCGCAGACATGAACCCCAATTTCCTTCTCGAGCGGTTTCAGCCCGCGCTTGAGCGCGCCGATCACGCTGGTGGTGACGCCGGACGAGTGCCAGTCCATGCCCATTACGGCGCCAAAGGATTGGAACCAGAAGGGGTGCGCCAGGCGCCGCAGAAATTCCTCGCGTCCATAATGATGCACGATCGCCTGCGTGATGACCGCGCCAAGTCGCGTCATCCGGTCTGACAGCCACCGCGGGACATGTCCGCCGTGCAGGGGTAAATCGGCGCTGCCTGCTCGTCTCGCCATTTCTACCGACTCCGAGTCGTTCAAGTTGAAACTAGCGCAGGTCCGATGCCCGATCATTAGGCGTCATAGGGCGCGTTAGCCGAGGCGTAACCCGTCCCCGCAAGCGGGGGTGAGCGACGGGCTCGGCGGATGACGCTGTGCGAATCCGCCCTGCGCGCTCCCCTGCCATGTAACGTGCTCCCTTGCGATTCCAACTGCCATTTCTATTTCGGCGAATAACAATGGCGCTGCGCGCCAACTGGAGGACTTCCATGAGCGACTTGAGAGGAAAAGTGGCAGTCGTGACCGGCGCATCGAAAGGAATTGGTGCGGCGATCGCCAAGAACCTGGGCACGGCAGGTGCTGCCGTCGTGGTGAACTATTCTTCTGACAAAAAAGGAGCGGATCATGTTGTTGCCGAAATCAAATCAAATGGCGGCAAAGCCATTGCGGTAAAGGGCGATGTTGGCAAGGCGGCAGATGTGCGGAGGCTGTTTGACGAGACCCAAAAGGCGTTCAACAGGCTGGACGTGCTGGTGAACAATGCCGGCGTCTACAAGTTTGTGCCGCTGGAAGAGATCACGGAGGAAGAGTTCCATCGCGAGTTCAACACCAATGTGCTTGGCACGATCCTGGCGACACAGGAAGCACTGAAGCACTTCGGCCCGAATGGCGGCAGCGTGATCAATATAAGTTCCATCGCAAGCGCGGGATCGCCGGAGGCCGCGGTCTATTCCGGCACGAAAGGCGCGGTCGATGCGATCACGCGTGGGCTCGCGGCGGAGCTGGGACCTCGGAAAATCCGGGTCAACGCGATTGCTCCGGGAGGGGTAGCGACGGAGGGCACGCGCAGCGCCGGCATCCAGGGCAGCGACTTTGAAAAGGCGATGGTCGCCAAGACGCCGCTCGGCCGCATCGGACAGCCGGACGACATCGCCCGCGTCGCGGTCTTTCTTGCCTCCGACGATTCGGCCTGGCTAACCGGTGAAAGGCTGATGGCATCAGGTGGTTATAATCGGTAGTCGCGAAGCGGCTGGTCGAAGCTTAACCCACTGCTTTCATGGCAACGGCGGCGCGCGTCTGTCCACCCTGCGCGCCGCGCGCTTGGAACGTGCTGTCACTCCGTTTCAAACGGACACCACGGTTTTGGCCGGGGGCACTCATCCGAGCCGCAGGCATGTGGATGCGCCAGATTTTCGGCGACGAGAATATCTCCGACGTCAGCCCCATCGACGGTAAGGACTCCGCAGTCTTGCTGGTCGTTGCAGGTCGTTGCTCCGCGGCTGCCCGGCCGGCATGAACAACCAACCTTCTCGACCGCGATCTCGCTCCCGCTCCGGATGATTTGACGTAGCCGCGACACAGCTCGCGCGGCGAGCATGCGTTCCAGCCCGCAATGCGCGCTTTGCCCGAGCTTCGGGGTGTCGATGCCGACGATGTGCATCACATTGCCGTGTACGCGGATCGTGCCGCCGTCGACAACCTCGATCTCGGATGGTGCGACCGGATCCGCCTGGGCGGTCGGGGCCAACAGGAGGAACAGGGCGAAACTCACTCTATACATCTGGTGTCGCTGATCACCCGCTCCGTCACGCCGCGTAGACCGTGTTGCCTCCGGTAACGGTGCGCACGATTTCAATGTCCTTGATTTTGTCCTGGTCCACCGTGTGAGGATCGTCCGCGAGCACGACAAAGTCCGCGAGCTTTCCGGGCGTAATGGACCCCTTGATGGCTTCCTCGTGGGAGGCATAAGCGCCGTTGATCGTGTTGACACGTAACGCCTGGTCCACGCTGATGCGCTGCTCGGCGCCCCACACCTCGCCATTCCACCCCTTGCGCGTGACCATGCCCTGAATGCCCATCAGCGGGGCGAACGGCCCCGGGCTGAAGTCCGAGCCGGCCGCTGCGGGGATTCCCGCAATCGCGAAGGAGCGATAGGCCATGATCCGCTGCATGAGTTCTTCGCCGTAGAAATGAAATTTGTCCGAATTGTAGTACGCATAGGATGTGAACGGAGCCGGGACCGCGCCGACGGCTTTAATGCGCCGCAGCAGGTCGTCGTTGATCAGCGTGCAGTGGGTGATCTTTGGGCGCGGATCGGGACGTGGAAACAGTTGTTGCGCCCGCTCCAACGCCGTGAGGACCATGTCGATGGTGACATCCCCGTTGGCGTGACAGTTGACCTGGATGCCGGCCCGGTGCATCCGCTCGACCCACGCGTTGAGCTCTTCCTGCGTCGTCGTGACGTTGCCCTGGTACGGTGGCTCTACGCCCGGATATGGTTCGCTGAGCGCCATCGTGCGCTCCGAGAACGAGCCATCGCAGGTGTGTTCAGAGGTCGCGCCGAACCGGATCCATTCGTCGCCGAAGCCGGTCGCGATGCCCTTCTGGATCATGGCCTCCAGCATATCGTCCTGGGCCTCGTAGCTTACCCGGTGCAGCAGATCGCCGCGCGTACGCACCTCCTGCAAGGCGAACAGGTCGCCGCCCTCGTGGTGTACGCTTGTCAGGCCGTAGCGGACGAACTGTTTTGAGATGAAGGCCAGCGCCTCACGGTTGCGCAGCAGCGTCTGGTCTGCCGTGAAGGTCGGGCGTTTGCCGACATTGTTGAACACGTTGCGCGCGCGGTCGGTCACCCGGCCGTTGAGTTCGCCGTTGGCATCACGATCGAAGGTGCCGGCCGGCGAGTTGGGTGTATTCTTGGTGACACCCGCCAGTTCGAAAGCCTTGCTGTTGTAATAGGAGGTATGGCCGCCGCGATGGCGGACGGCGACAGGGTGGTCCTTCGAGACCTGGTCGAGGTCGTGAATGTTGAGCGCGCGCTTGTCCTGCAGCTTGGTGTCATCGAAGAAATATCCTTCGATCCAAAAACCCGGCGGCGTTTCGCGGGCTTTTGCGCGGAGCTTATCGATGATGCTGGCGATCGTGACGAACTCGACCTGGTACGGGTTGCCGACCAGGACCTCGTAAAGCAGTATCGCGCCCGGCGCGTGGTTATGCGCGTCAATGAATCCGGGCACGATCGTCATTTGCTTGGCGTCGTATGTCTGTGTGCGCTTGCCGATCAGCGATTTCACGTCTTCGGTGTCCCCGATGGCGACGAACCGCCCCGCCTTGACGGCGAATGCCTGCGCCCGCGGATTGAGGGGATCGACCGTGTAGATCTTGCCGTTGAAAACCACGAGATCGGGCTCGAACGTGGAATTGACCGCCGCGGCGGCGGTGCGGCCCGACCACTGGGTCATTGCAGCGGCGATGCCGGCGCCGGACAGGCCCATGAATGCTCTTCGGCTGTGCTTGGTCATCACTGGTTACTCTCAAAAGGCCTTATTGCCGCCACGTAGTCGCACTCGCAGCAGCGCGATCATCGACTCTCTGGCGCGGCTTACGGAGAACGGAAGCGTGCAACTGACATTAAGAAAAAACGCAAAGCGGGACAAGCTATGGGGCGTTCGCATGCAGACGAGGCGGCTGAAATCAGCAATCCATGACGTTGTTGGATCCTGCCAGGCTGCCCTCACCGGGTTCTCGACCATGCGCGGACAGGGCTCGCCGCTCGCGAAAAGCGAACGGAAACCGCGTCTTCGTTCTGGTGCCGGGGCGGGGGTGATATTTTGATTGCGGGCTGATAGCGTTCACGTCGCATGCCAGTCAAATGCAAGCGCAAGCAGGGAGGTCTCGATGAAAACAAGTGTTTTCGCAGGTCTGTTTTTCGCGTCGGCGTTGGCCGCCGGCAGCGCGGTCGCGCAGCCGGCTCCGTTCAACGAGACCGGCGTGACCATGGGACACTGGCACATCGTCTCGAAGGACGTGGAGGCGAACAAGAAGCTCTTTCTCGGCATGGGCGCCAAGATGTTCATGATCGGTGGAAACCCGTTCATGATGTTTCCCGGCGTCTACATCAACCTGAACCTCGGCAACGAGAAGGGCGAGGGCGGCACGGTAGGTTCGGTGGTCAACCACGTCGGCTTCATCGTCAACAACGTGCAGGAGCAGGTCGCGAAGTGGAAAGCCGCCGGGGTGCCGGTGCTGCCGGGCACCAACAACCGACCGGACCAGGCCTTCGTGGTGACGCCCGATGGCGTGCGCATCGAGATCCTGGAAGACAAGACGCAGTCGGTGCCGATCCGCAACGAGCACGTCCACTTCTTCCTGCCGGAAGCGGAAATCGGCAAGGCCCAGGCCTGGTACGCGAAGACATTCGGCGGCAAGGTCGGCACCCGCAACAACGCGCCGGTGGTGGACGGCATCCCGGGCGTGCAGCTGCGATTCGCCAAGGCTGACGCGCCACAAGCCCCGACCCGCGGGCGCATCCTCGATCACATCGGCTTTGACGTGAAGGACCACGCCGCCTTCGTGAAGAAGATCGAGGCGGAAGGCATCAAGCTCGACGAGCCACCCCGTAAGGTGCCCAACGGCAGCACCATCACGTATATCACGGATCCCTGGGGCACCCGTATCGAGATCATCGAGCGGGCACCGTTGGGAACGCCGGTGAATTAGCCTTTGATGAGAAGCCAGGGCGTGCGCGTCTGCGCGCCCTGGCAAAAGCGAGAGGCGTGCGAACAACTCGCATCTGCTGCGATCGTTTACCCGGCGGCTTTGCCTGATCCGGCTACGATGCTGCCGAATCTCCTATCGCCCAACCCTCCCTGGCCACGGCGCAGAATTCCGCGAATTTCCCGGCGGTGATCGCCGCGCGAACGCCCGCCATCAGCTCCTGGTAATAGTACAAATTCACTTCGCTGAGCAGCATTGCTCCCAGCATTTCGTTCGCCTTGATAAGATGATGCAGATAAGCCCGTGGATAGTCGCGCGCGGCTGGGCAGTGGCTTTCAGCGTCGAGCGGACGGCGGTCGGCGGCATGGCGGGCATTGCGCAGGTTGATGGGGCCGAACCTCGTAAAGGCGAGGCCATGGCGGCCGTTGCGGGTGGGTAGCACACAGTCGAACATGTCCATGCCGCGGGCGACCGCTGCGAGAAGATCGTCCGGCGTGCCGACGCCCATGAGATAGCGCGGCCGGTCGGCCGGCAGCAGCGGCGCCACCGTCTCGATAATCTCCAGCATGACGTGCTGCGGCTCGCCGACTGCGAGCCCGCCGATCGCATACCCAGCGAAGCCGAGATCGACGAGAGCGCGGGCGCTCGCGGCTCGCAACGCGTGATCGTCGCCGCCCTGCACGATGCCGAACAGAGCGCGCCCCGGAGATGCCGCGCTCGCTGAGGCTTCGAATGCGCGCTTGCAGCGTTCCGCCCACGCGAGGGAAAGCCGCATGGCACGTTCCAGCTCCGGGCGCACCTGCGGCAACCGGATACACTCATCGAGCTGCATGATGATGTCGGAGCCGAGCAGCTCCTGAATTTCAATTGCCCGCTCTGGCGTCAACGCCACGATCGCGCCGTCGAAATGGGAGCGGAACGTCACGCCATCGTCGCCGACTTTACGCAGCTCCGCGAGCGACATCACCTGGAAGCCGCCGGAGTCGGTCAAGATCGGATACGGCCAGTTGATGAATTTATGCAGCCCACCGAGCTTCGCGATGAGTTCGGCGCCGGGGCGCAGCATCAAATGATAGGTGTTGGCGAGCACGATGTCGGCGCCCGACGCCCTCACGTCGCGCCAGTGCATCCCCTTCATGGCGCCCTGGGTCCCGACCGGCATGAAGGCCGGTGTGCGAACGACGCCGTGAGGCGTGGTGATTGCGCCGGTGCGGGCGGCGCCGTCGACGGCATCGACGCGAAACGCGAAAGCGGTCATTCAGGGTTCCGGAACAACAGGCAGGCATCGCCATAAGAATAGAAGCGGTAGCCGTTGTCGACCGCATGCGCATAGGCGCGTTTCATGGTGTCGAGACCGGAAAATGCCGCCACCAGCATGAACAGCGTCGAGCGCGGCAGGTGGAAGTTGGTGAGCAGCACGTCCACGGCGCGGAACCGATAACCCGGGGTGATGAACAGCGAGGTGTCGCCGGAAAATGGCGCAATGGTGCCGTCCTCGTGAGCGGCACTCTCCAGGAGGCGCAGCGACGTCGTGCCGACCGCGACGATGCGTCCCGGGACCGCGGGCGTCCCGCCCGCTCTCTCACTCTCCCCCGGCGGTGAATGATCGGGATCAGGCGGGCGGGACGCCCGCGGTCCCGGGCGGGACGCATTGAGCGCCGCCGCTACCTCCGCGCCCACGTACCCCCATTCGGCATGCATCTTATGCTCTGCGATGTCGTCCGCCTTCACAGGCAGGAATGTGCCGGCGCCCACATGGAGCGTCACCGTGTGGAATCCGATGCCACGCGTGGACAGCTCATGTACCAGTTCCTCGGTGAAATGCAGCCCGGCGGTCGGCGCCGCCACTGCACCCTCCTCGCGGGCAAACACGGTTTGATAATCGAGGCGGTCGCGCGCATCTGCCGCGCGGCGCGACGCGATATAGGGCGGCAACGGCATCTCGCCGCGCTCGGCGATGGCCTGATCCAGCACCGGCCCGTGGAACGCGAACGCGAAGGTCACCTCGCCGGTCTCGCCCTTCGCCTCTACAGTGGCATCGAGCTGGCCGAGAAAGCAGACCTCTCCCTCCTCTCCGAACCGCACCGTGTCGCCCGGCTTGAGCTTGCGGGCGGGCTTGACCAGCGCCTGCCAGCGCGAGCCGTCAAGGCGCTTGATGAGCGTCGCCTCGATCCGGGGCTCTGCGTCCCCACCAATGCGTCGGCCCGAAAGCTGAACCGGGATGACCTTCGTATCGTTGACCACCAGCTGATCGCCGGGACGCAGGAGCTGCGGAAGATCGCGGATAACACGGTCTTCCAGCGCAACGGCGGCGCCCGGCCGAACGACGAGAAGCCGCGCAGAATCGCGCGGGCTCGCTGGCCGCAAGGCGATGCGATCCGGCGGCAGGTCGAAGTCGAACAGATCGGTGCGCATTGATTGCTGATTCCGTTTCTTTGCCCCGCAGTCGAAACGGACTCGATCGTAAGCCGCGTCGCCACTTACTTCACGTCAACCTGCGACTGCTTCCATGACTTCTTTCGGCCGGCGTTGAATCGCCCGCAAGTAGGCCGCAGCTGGCGCGTCGGGATAACGCCTCCCCTGCTCCCAGTTCTTCAACGTGGCGAGCGGAATGCGGTACAGCAGCGCAAAGCGGTGCTGCGACATGCGCAGAGCTTTACGGATCGCCTTGACGTCTGGAACCTCGACCGTGGTGATGCGCAAACCGCGCACTTTTTTGCCGCTGGCATGTGCTGCGGCTTGATTCATGCTCACGATCAGTTCGTCTGCAAACTTGCTCATCTTTTTATGCGTCTTTCCTGATGCCGCGCACCTTTCCCTTCAGAGCCGCGGCAAGTCTCCGTATCGTGCGTTTCTCATCGGCCGACAAATCCTCCTTCCGCGCCTTTGCATAGACCATCAACAGATATAGCGGCCGGCCCGGGTCGTGATAAAAGTAGATTACCCTTGCGCCACCACGCGTGCCGGTACCTTCTGTGCTCCACCGAATCTTGCGAACGCCGCCCGTGTCAGGAATCACGTCGCCAGCTTCCGGATCGCTAGCGATGTAGTCCACGAATTCCTCGCGCTCCGCTTCGGTCCAAACCTTTTGGGCCTGACGTACGAACAGCGGGGTTTCCGCAACGGTGATCAATTTCGCTGACATTGTATACGCCAATGGCGCCCAAAATGCCAGCCATCAATGCCATGGAAAAATCAAAACGTCACCGTCACCGAATCAAACGGTGGCAGGTAGGCGTCCTTCGGATTGGCGCTGGGGTCGGGCACCGCGACGTAGTCGAGCGTCAGGTGCTCATCCGTAACGGTGACCCGCAGATAGCCGTGCTGGTCGTCCTTGAAATTGTCGAGTTGCGCGGGGTCCCCCGACATTTGCAGCGGCAATCGGTTGTTTTCCTGCGCGTCGTGAAAAGCCTTGCTCAGCGTGTGCAGGCGCTTGTTGTAGCCGCCGGCGCCGGCGACGATGAAAGGCACATGTTCCTTGTCGTGCAGCGGCGCCGAGAACCGCTGATAATTGTGCACGTGTCCCGTCAATACCGCATCGGGCGCCCGGCCCGCCGCCTCGCAGTTTTCATCAAAAAAGGTCTTGAGCCGGGTGCTGCCGGGGTGTGCGCCATACGCAGAATAGATCGGATGATGAACCGCGACGATGAGCGGCAGGTGCTTGTCGGCCGCCCGTAATTCCTGGACAAACCACTGCCGCTGGGTCTCTCCGATCTGACGCCTTCCGGACAGTTGCTGTAGAGGCCGATAATGGTGACAAGCGGCGTATTGAGCGTCCAGAAAACGTTGGGCTGCGTCATGGTGCGACGCGGCGCATCGCGGTTGTCGGGGCTGATGACGGCCGATTGAGCGCAGAAATTGCGGACGAAGGCCTGCAGGCTCGATTCGCCGGTGCTCGGATTGACATCGCCGTCGTGGTTGCCGGGGATCGCGACAATCGGCGCATGGTATCCGAGGTAGGGCTCGTAGAACTCAGGCCAGTAATTGGCGCTCTCGCCGTCGTAATAAACGACGTCCCCGAGGTGATAGAAGAACGACGGGATGTCCGCGGCGTCGGGCGCATGGTGGAAATCGGACTCCATGAAGCGGGTCACGCCTTCAATGTAGGTCGGCGTGTTTACGCCGCCGGTATCGCCGACTGCGTGAAACACCAGCTTCTTGTTCTTGGTGATCTTCGCCATCGTGTTCTTGTCGAGGATCGAAGCCAGATCCATCCGAAACGGTGGCAGGCCGGTCGGGGGAGGCAGATCGCGCCACGGCTGCGGCGGATTCTTGTCGGGATCGATGATGGTGTGAAAACCCGGCGGGACGGGGTCCGGGGCAAAGGGATGACCATGCCTGGATTTAGGCAGGTGGCGATGGTGAGCCTGCAGATCGCTCGCGGTCAGAACCGTAGGCGTGCGTCGCGAAATCGGCCGTCTTGCCATGATGCGTTCCCCCTCCGGTGGAATTGCCGGGCGTCACCATGCTTAAGTTAGGTGGCAGACAGATGACAACACAACCTGTGAAGGGGCCGTAAAAATCGCGCATTGGCGGACCCCAGGTCCGGTTCAAGCACGTTCATTCCTGTCGTGGTGGCCGGGCTCCCCGGCCACCCGATTATTCTCACTCCGTACTCGAAATTTCGCTGTCGCCGGGGCAAGCCCGGAAAGCCGCGTCAAGCTGGTTGGGCGGACGCTACGGGCGCGCATCCGCGGCCATGCGGGCCGTGACGATCGTGTCGGGATCGGACACCGGCTCGCCGCGCTTGATCCGGTCGACGTTTTCCATGCCGGCCGTCACCTTGCCCCAGACGGTGTATTGGCCGTCGAGCCATTTCGCGTCCTCGAAGCAGATGAAGAACTGGCTGTCGCCGGAATCCGGGCTCTGCGCCCGGGCCATCGAGACCGTGCCGCGCACATGCTTCTCGTTCGAGAACTCCGCCTTGAGCTTCTTGCCCGAGCCGCCGGTGCCGGAGCCATGCGGACATCCGGTTTGCGCCATGAAGCCGTCGATGACGCGGTGGAACGTGAGCCCGTCATAGAAGCCGTCGCGCACCAATTCCTTGATGCGGGCGACGTGACCGGGCGCAAGATCGGGCCGCATCAGTATGGTGACCGGTCCCTTGGAGGTTTCCAGGAGCAGCGTGTTTTCAAGATCGGCTTGAGGATTTTGAGTCATGTGCTGTTTCGGCCTTCTTTTCCTTGCGGGTTTCCACGATCGGGATCACGAAGGGGCGCCCCGCAATGGCATCGCCGAGTTCCTTGGTGATGGGCAGCGGGGTGCAGCGACTGAGCATATCGACCACCGCCCGCTGATAGGCGGCCCGGACTTCGGGAGAAACGCCGGGCGTAATGAAAGTGAACCGCGGCTCGCCGAGAATGGCGCCGTCGCGTGTGAAGGCAAGCCGAATGGTGATCTGCATGCCCGGCCGCGCAATGTCGTAGTCAGGCATTCGCAGGCAGCGCGAGAGCAACGGCCCGATCTCGTCAAGGCGATTGGCGAGCGCGGGTCGCTCCGCATCGAGACCGTGAGCGAAATTCATCGGCGCGCAGAGACCCAGGGCGATCAGCAATGCCGCACCGGGATCTCCCGCGCTCGCAAATCCAAATGGAGAAAATCGGATCATTGGTGTCCTAGCCATTCCCGGCCATCCCGCCATGCGAACGCTCTCGCTACGGCTTCGGTTCATCCGGTGCTGGTGGCGCGGCCCCGGCATCACCGCCGCGGTCGCCGGCCTTGAGCTCGCGGGTTTCCCTGATGGCGACCACGAAGGGCCGCCCCGCAATGGCGCTGCCGAGCTTGTCGGTAATCGGCAGCGGGGCGCAATGCTTGAGCATGTCGAGGGCGGCCTCGTGATAGGCAGCCTTCACCTTTTCGGGGGCATCATGGGTCGTGTAGGTGAAGCGCGGATCCGCCAGAAGCTCACCGTCGCGTTTGAAGGCCAGCTTGAGGCTGAGCTGCATGCCTGCCTGCGCCTCATCTTCAGGAGGCAGTTCCAGGCATTTCGATAGCAGCGGCGCGAGTTCATAGATCCGGTTGACCGGATGGTCGCGGTCGGGGGGCTCGGGCGGCCCCGTATGGCCCTGCACCTTGAGCACCGGGACCTGATTGAGGGGGAACGGCACCTCCGGCGTGCAGCCAGGGCGGCTGAATACCCCACAGGAATAGGGCGTGAATGGATGGCGCCGCAGCACGCTGCCGACATACGGCGTGCACGGATGATGGCTGAGCACGCTGCATACCGCGTGCGCCTTCTCTGGCGCCGCGATCAACGCGATCGCGAGCGCCGTTGCGCCAACCAAAGCGCCCATCGACAGGAGAGGAACGCCGTTTGCCAACCCTCCCCCGCAGGGGGAGGGTCGGACTGCCGAAGGCAGTCCGGGGTGGGGTGAAGCTGATGTGGCGGACGACAGCGGCGCTGTGTACGCGGAAGCGCTGTCACCCCCTCCCGGCCCGCTAACGCGCGCCGCCCCCCGATCATGTCGGGGGCAGGCTCTCCCCCCTGCAGGGGGAGGTGAGCAGACCCCGAGAAGCGATTGTGCCCCCGATAGGAGGGCCCGCTTCATTTGACGACGTCCGCCGCGACCCGGACCGTGACCATGCGATCAGGATCCGATACGGTCCCGTTGTTTGCCTGACTGCCTTTCTTAAGCTTGTCGACGACCTCCATCCCGGACAGCACTTCGCCGACGACGGTATATTGGGCGTTCAAGAAATCACCGTCGGCGTACATGATGAAAAATTGGCTGTTCGCCGAATTTGGATTGTTGGTGCGGGCCATCCCGACAATGCCTCGTTTAAAGGGCACCTGGGAGAATTCCGCCTTCAGGTCGGGGTATTTCGAGCCGCCGGTGCCGTTACCGTTCTGACCGTCGCCGGTCTGTGCCATGAACCCGGCAATGACCCGATGGAACGGCACATTGTCATAGAACTTGTCGCGCGCGAGCTGCTTGAGGCGCGCGGCATGCTGCGGCGCGATGTCATTGCGCAGCTTGATCACGATGCGGCCCTGGGTGGTGTCGATCAACAGCGTGTTCTGCGGATCGGCGCCGGCCGGCAGCCCTTGGGCAGCTGCAGGCGCGACCGGGAAAAGGGCAAAGCCGGCCAATAAGGATAAGACGGCGATCAAGCGTCGCATGACGGAGCTTCCTCTCAGGTTCGTGTGTTCACCGTGAATTTAGCCTTGAGCCGGTCCACCACGGAAGCCGGCACGAAGGTCGATACATCGCCGCCCATGCCGGCAATCTGCCGCACCAAAGTGGCACTGATAGGACGCACGGGCGCAGACGCGGGCAGAAACACGGTCTGTACCTCGGGCGCCATTGCGGCATTCATGCCGGCAAGCTGCATCTCGTAATCGAAGTCGGTGCCGTCGCGCAGGCCGCGAACCATGATGGTGGCCCCAACGCGCCGGGCGGCTGAAACCGCGAGGTCGTCAAAAGTGATGCAGGCGAGTTCGCAGCCCGCCTTATGGACTGCGATACCGCAGGTCTCCTCGACCATTGCTATGCGCTCATCGGGCAAAAACAGCGGCGCCTTGCCGGGGTGAATCCCGATCGCGATCACCAGCCGACCGGCCAAGCGCGCGGCGCGCTGCACGACGTCGACGTGACCGTTGGTTACCGGATCGAATGAGCCTGGATAGAGGGCGATCGGTTGCATGGGCAGGGGTCTGAGAGACTTTCCATCCACTATGTTGTCATCGCCCGGCTTGACCGGCGATCCAGTAAGCACTGGCCCTCCCCGCATGCGCGGGAGGGTAGGCAGGGGGGTGCCCGGTCAAGCCGGGCAAGGACAGGCTAGCGCAAGCTTGGCGGCAAAAGCTCTAGCCCGCGGCTCCGCCCGCCGCAAGGCAGCGCGGCCATCCGAGTTGCCCTGTTACTGCGCCAGCAAGCTTGCGCAATGCCCCGGTTGCGCCGGCGTGGCCGCGATCTGACCACCAACCGGTATGCACTGGCTCGCAGGCAGCGCAGCTGCGAGTTCAACGCTCGCGACCAGCAGGTCGAATGCCCTTTGTGCATGGGGCTCGATGAACTGCAGCTGCGGAAAGGTGGACGCGAAAGTCTCGATGTGATTGCCGTTTTGCACCTCATAGAGCCGATATTCCGGCGCGCGTTCTTCCGAGGAACGAACGGACCCATCGTCCTCGCGATGCAACGCGACCGCGACCTTGCGGGCGTAGGCACGGGCATGAATGTCGATCGGCAGAAGGCCGTCCATTGTGCCGGCTACGGTGATGAGGGGCCGCTTGATGCGTCCGGTGGTAGCGAACGCAGCCATGTTGGCACCAACGTCCGCTGCCGACAGCCGGTCAACGTAGATGTAGGTACCGGTGCCGGACCCATAGGTGTTGTAAGTCGGATCCAGTCGCTTCTGCCATTGGCATTGCGTGACTTCCCAGAACTGGGTCGAATAGAGCCCCCACAACGACGTGGTCATGCCACCGGAGGTAATGGTCAGATCAGGCGGATAGCCGGCACCTCGAATGTTCTTGGCGGCGGTGCTGCCGGAGTCGAATCCGGAGGCGGCGTAGTCGGGGTAATTGAGGATCGCGGGCGGCAGCGTGCTGAGAAGATTGGGAGCGACCGGATCCACGAACGTGCCTTCCCAATCGATCCCACCGTCGAATAGCTCCGGCGCCGTCTCGATCGCCCGGCGTACCTGATAACCGCCGTTCGAGGTACCGACCGCATAGGTGCGCGCCGGACGCCGGCCATAGCGAATTTCAAGGGTCGAGCGGCCGATTTCGGTCGCCGCCAGCATGACCTCGTTCCAGCGCGTGAACACAGCCGCCGGATCGTTGTCATAGAAGTGAACGAAAACACCGGAGGCCGGGTTGAGCCGGCACGCCAACGGATCGGCTGCCGTCGCGAGGGTCAGATTGTAGATGCCCTTGTTCTGCGAAACATAGGCATAGCCTTTTTGCACCACATAATCGCTCCAGGCGAAGTCGCCGTTGAACTCGCTGCGCGTGCCCGATGCACCGGCCACCACCAGCTTGCCGTTCCAATCGTCGGGCAACCGGATCAGAATGCGCGCTTCGCCCAGAGGATCATTTGCGATGCGGGCCTGAATTTGGATGCCCGGCACCGCTTTGGTAATGGGCGTGCGAAAACCTGCCGGCGGCGCGATTACGTCGCGATCGGTCTGCGGCGTGAATGCGAACGCCGGCAGCCCGGGCAGGGAGTTGTTGGCCGGTGTCGTTGCCGGATTGGCGGTGGTGAGGTCGGTACTCTCAAAGCAGACTGCATCGGCGATCCTGGTGTTGAGGAGCGCCAACAGGCGATCGCATCGCGTCGCCGCCACCGCCGACATGTTGCTAATGACAAAGACCATAAGGGCAGCGAAGATG